>OGXX01000552.1_pt1 | contig 41139 bp, 37 predicted proteins | sample 1576301 | NCBI WGS metagenome assembly OGXX01 (sample SAMEA3541469, study PRJEB24748) | human gut metagenome | biome: human gut; feature: human-associated habitat; material: faeces | place: China | collected 2012
GAAAGGGTGGGATTCGAACCCACGGAAGGCTTGCACCTTCGCTAGTTTTCAAGACTAGAGCCTTCAACCACTCGGCCACCTTTCCATTAGAATTTTATTATACTTTAAAAACACGCTTACGTCAAGTACTTCTACCGCACCAAGCAATAAAGCCTTATTGCAACGCTTTATCCGTTACTGCAAGCAAACGAGTTTCCAGCGCTTCGGCATCTGCCAAAAGCTGCTTCAGGTCTGCTGCAGCCTGTGCGTTCCACGCCTCATCCTTGGTCAGTCCCAGGTTAATGCGCACGTTGTACTCCGCACAGCGCAGCGCAGCGCGCGCCAGCAAACCGCTGCAGGCAGCATCTGTAATCACGCCTGGGTTTCCTGATACTACCAGCCTGTCTGCCAGCTTCAGTACAGCAAAGGAGCTGCGGGCAATATTCAGCGGTACAGTCGCTGCCTGCTTTGCAGCGGCACGTATTGCCGCTGTACGCGCAGCCTTTTCTTCATCAGTAGTCTTAGGCAGCTTATAACAACTCATAAAGCTGTTGAATACAGCCGCATCCTCATCTACAAGCGTCAAAAGACGTACGCGTTCTGCTTCCGCTTGCTCCAGCAGTTCTTTGACCTCCGGCTCGCGGTCGGCAAACTTTTCTTTGCCAATTGTCAGATTAGCAACCATAGAAGCAAGCGCCGCCGCCAAAGCTCCGGCCATTGCAGCGCCGCCGCCGCCACCGGGGGCGGGCGCAGCGCTTGCAAGCTCAGTTAAAAATTCGTTACAGCTTAAATCGCCAAGCTTATTCATTAATCCATTTCCTCATGTTTCTTTAACCATCTGCGCACCTGCACAACAGCAGCATATGCATCGAGCGGCTCCGGCGGCACCAAAAGACCTAGCGGCACCAGCTTACGCCAACCCTTAGGAGGATTTTCCTGCCAATACAGGCTACGAGCTTCTTCCGTACTGTATGCTTCACCGACAAGCTCCGGTACCAAATCCGGATAAAGCTCACGCAAAACTGCGCCTATAGCCTTATTATTTGTGCCGTTGCCCATAATAATTCCCTGCAGCTTAGCTGAACCGACAAACTGTCGCAGCTCTGCAGCCAGATTATCCGTCATCGCAATATGCAGGCTCAGGATTTTGCCATCAGCGGCAACTAATGCCAATCCTGTTTTGCTGCGCCCCGGATCTACGCCAAGATAATTACTCATTGACCGGAACCACCTCCAGCCTTACCCTTACAGGTCCGGCTGTCGTAATATCGCCTTTAGCATAAGCACGCAGAATAAAGCTGCCTCTGGTGCGACGCATTGAATTAGCTGCTTCAATCATAGTAGCAGCATCCATACTGCCAACCTTACCCGTCATCGGATCAGGCAGCACACCGGCCTTTACCGCATTATGGTTAATCTGCGTCAAGAATTCCATAAGCACGCTTTCATAGCTCGGGCCGTTATTACCAAGATTATACTGCTCACTGAAAATCAAGGTTCCGTCAGGATAAATGAGCTGATTATCTACCATTTCAATATCGCATACTGCCAGCTCGCCAACTATGATATTAGCAACAGCGCGGATACGGAAAAGCATATTACCCTTGCTTTTATCCAGTCTTGCTACAGCATTATCGACAACGTTTTTACCAATCCAGATAGCCTGCAGAGGCTTTTGTTCATCGTGGATAACACCCAAGCGCTGCAATGCTGCTTCATTTGCATTTTGCAGCAGCCAGTTCATCTGAATTATATTTTCTTTATGCTTCAGACCGCCACGCATAACACCGGCAAAAACAACTTCACCGGCGCGGTAATAAACCTGGCCTTCACGCATATTGATGATACCCTTACGCAGAGCCTCGGTAGTTTTTTCCAGCTCGTCAATTTCATTCGTCAGCTGCAGCTTGGAATGTGTAAGCGAATTTACCTCATTCTGTGCCTGGCTGTACATGTCATTAACCTGGGCCAGCTTGATTTCCATTGCATCATTTTCGGCAACTGCTTCCTGGATTTTAGCATCAAGCTCACTGATTTTTTTGTTCTGCTCGTTAACCTTGCCTTTAGCCTGTTCAAGTGCAGCAGTTGTATCTGCCTTTTCTTGGTTTAAAAGCTTAAGCTCCTGCTGAATTTTTTCCATGCCGAACAAAGCTGTGCGCGCACTCTGTGATGCTATTGCCATAACACTGATAGTCAGAACAGCAATAATAGTACCGCCGAGTACCGTAAGTAATATGGACGTATGCTTTGGACGCAAGCCAAATACCGACATTCTTTTTTTGCCTATTTTACTGCCCATTTTATCGGCCAGATAGGCAATCAGGCCACCTACAATGGCCATAATGATAATTAATCTTATACCTACCAAGTACTCACCTCCATGACTTACTCATCCAAGTCTTTTAGGCATTTTTCTTTTTCATCAGATAAACGCCGACACCCAAGCAAAGAATGTTAGGCAATGCGCAGGCCAGCAGCGGCGGCATTGCACCACCCTTGCCCAAACCGGTGGTGAAGGTCATTATTGCATAATAAATAAATATTACGATGATACTGATGCCCAGACCGATAGAAGAGCTGGTACGCTGCTTCTGAGTGCCCAGACAAGCACCGATCATTGCAAAGAAGAAGCTTGCCAGCGGAATATTGATTCTCATAAAGATTTCGCACCACTGACGTGCTGCCGAGGTATGCTGTTCTTCCAGCATGCTGATATATTCGCGTAATTCGCGGATAGTCATTTCCTCAGGCTCCTTTTGCTCCCAGGAAATCTGCTTCGGCGAGAAATTCAAAGGAATAATCTGTTCCTTGAATTTGGCACTGCTTTGTACGCCGTCCTTATCGTCCAGCGCAAAAACATTACCGTCTACGATACGCCAGCTGCCGTTTTCCCAATAGCCTTCCTTGGCGGTCTGAATACGGGCAATTTTGCCTTTATTAAACTCTTCGATAGTGATATCGGTCATCTTGCCAAGCTTTTCATCAAACTTATTAGCATAGGTAACACGTTGGGTATCACCGCTGATAGTTTTGATGATAATATGATTCTGAGTTGTGGGGCGCGTATTGTGGCGGATTTCCTCATTCAGGATTATCGACGCCTTCGCTTTGGAGGTGGGCACTACCTTTTCTGCCCACACCATGGAAAACATGCTGACAAAGAAGCCAACAACCAGCACCGGCGCAACAATACGGTAGTAGCTGACACCGCCGGCCTTCATTGCCGTAATCTCACTGGAGCCGGAAAGCTTGCCAAAAGCCATCAGCGCTGCCAGCAGCATAGACATCGGGAAGGTATAGTTGATAACCTCCGGCAGATTATACATAAACAAACGGGCTACAGTCTCCAACGGAGCACCGTATTTAGTCATGTATTGCGTAATTTTAAACAGCATCGTGCTGGCAATAAAAATACTGGAGAAAGCAGCAATGCCGAAAACGAAGGGGTATAAAAGCTCCTTCAGTACATAACGGTCTAATAATCGTAAGCGCACTTTTCTTCCTCCTGTTACATGCTAAAGTTATCGCCAAGGTAATATTTACGGGCAACAGGGTCATTAGCGATTGTTTCGCTGTCGCCATGCAGTAAAATATGACCTTCGGCCAAAATATAGGCCTTATCAACAATGCTCAGTGTTTCACGGACGTTATGGTCCGTAATCAGCACACCGATGCCGCGTTGCGCCAGATGCGCAATCATGCCCTGGATATCCGCTACGGCAATAGGATCGATGCCGGCAAACGGTTCGTCCAGCAGAATGAAGGCCGGGTCTGTAGCCAGCGCACGGGCAATCTCTACGCGGCGGCGTTCACCGCCGGAAAGCGCCTTGCCCTCGCTCTTGCGCACATGATTCAGACGGAACTCATCCAGCAGAGCGTTCATCTTCGCTTCTCGCTCGGATGCATTCAGATCAGTTGTTTCCAGAATCGCCATGATATTGTCTTCTACCGTCATTTTGCTGAAAATAGAAGCCTCCTGCGGCAGGTAGCCGATACCGGCACGCGCTCTTTCATACATGGGCATTGCGGAAATATCCTTGCCGTCGAGCATCACGGTACCAGCATCAGGCTTTTCAATACCGACAATCATATAGAAGGTTGTCGTCTTGCCGGCACCGTTAGGACCGAGAAGTCCTACTACGCTGCCCTGCTCTACGCTGATGCTTACTCCGTCAACAACGTGACGGGTATTATAAATTTTTACCAGATTATCTGTTGTTATAACCAAAACTTTGCCCTCCGCTTCTTAGGCTAAAGCTTTATCATCTGCGCCCTGTTTTTCTTTACCGGGCAGCGCAGGCTGCTTTTCCGGAATATAGATAATATCTACATTACCGTCGGCAATAGCCACGTTGGTATTGGTAAGGCGCAGTTTATCGCCGGCAACGCTGTTGCCGTTCTGAGTTGCTTTGGCATTGCCGATAAGCTCTACATAACCGCTGTTATCGGTTTTGTAGACTGCACTGTCAGCAGAAGCAGTCAGGCTGCGTGCATCACTGCGGATATCAACACCACCGTATGCATTGGCAACTCCCTGTGCCATATTATAATCAATCTTTGCCGCATTCAGCACACTGCCGTCGCTGTCGGTAAGACGTGCCCAGCCGCCGATTGTTTCGGCAAATTCGCGCGCCTTGTAATAATCAACTCTGTCAGAGCTCAGGCTTTTGCCGCCCTTGGTAATCATGGCACCGCCTACGGCAGACAAATCATTTTCATTATGCACTATAAACTCATTGCACACAATATGTGCATCATCACGGTCGGCAATAACATTGCCGGTTAAAACACCGCTCTTGCTTTTGCTGTTGAATTTGGCATAATCGGCAGTAGCTCTGCCGCCATCCTGCATCAGTACAACATTTCCTTTTGCTACAGCTTCACCGCTGCCCAGGTCATACTCCAGCTCATCAGCCTGAACGCTGAAATTGCCGGGAGCCGCAAAAGCAGTTGCTGTTATGCCTGCTGCCAGCATGGCTGCAGCCATTGTCAGCAGTAATCTATTTTTGTAAGCCATCTTATTCGCCGCCTTTCTCCACTTTAGCATTACCCTTAAGCTTAATATGCTTAAAAGCACTGGTAGTTACAGCACTATCCGCAGTTGCGGTATAGGCATCCTTATGCATTTTAAAATGTCCTGTTGCCGTAATAAGCTCTTTTTCCTGATTCCAGCTTATTTTATCGGCATAAAGCTCGCCGCCGGTATTCAGTACAGCCTTAATATTACCCTCCAGGAAAAAGTCATTGCTCTTCATGCCGGCACTGCCTTTATCGGCAGAAATATCGATAAAGCTGCCGTCCGCACGATAAACTTTGCCTTTGATGCCCTTCAGATAGGCTGTGTTTTTATCCTTATCGTTAACAACCTCTTCTACTGTAAACTCCCACAGCTTTTTGCCATCCTTTTCCCTTTTAACCATACTGTTTTTTAAGGAAGCATTAATCTGCGCTGTAACACCATCACCCGGTTTTACAGTTATAGGTTTATCGCCGCTCAGCATCAGCCAGGCAATAATTGCACCGGCAATTACAATGCCTGCCAATACTGACAGAATTACTTTCTTATTTTTCATCTGGCTGCTTTTCCTCCTCCTGTGGGGTGTATGGTGTATTCCAGCGATGCTGGAACCACAACCAGTTATCAGGATATTCCTTGATTATTTTTTCAACTTCCTGAGTCATTTTCAGGGTAACATTATAATCATCCAGCTTTTGGTCGCCGGTGAATTCATAATGGATAGGGTCGCGTACAATCGCTTTATGGCCATAGCCGTCAGGCTTACGTACTATAAAAATCGGCACAATAGGTGCTTTGAATTTACGGGAAAAATATGCCGGTCCGTTAGGCGTTGATGCCATCTTGCCCAAAAAAGGAACGAAGATGCCGTCATAGCCGCCGTCCTGGTCAGCTATCAGACCCAGCATACGGCCCTTCTTCATAGCACGCGCACAGCCGAGGATTTCACTTGTACCACGCGAAAAAATTTCTTGGCCTACGCCCTTGCGCAGCTCATTCATAAAATCGCTGTAAACACGGTTAGGCTGCGGTTTTTCTACCGCACTCAGCGGGAAGCCGTTCAGCGCCAGTGCAGCGCCCAGCCATTCCCAGTTATCCATATGGCAGGCCAGCATAACAACGCCATGCTTCTCCTTAAGCGCATCCCACAGAACCTCCGGACGGTCAAAGGTTACCAGACCGCGGATATTGTCCTTGTTCAACGCCGGCATATACATAATTTCCATAAAGGTTATGCCAAGCTTCACAAACAGCGATTTGATTGTAGCCTCGGCCTGCTCCTGACTATAACCTAAACGCTCTCGGATAGTTTCCTCAGCACGCACACGCTGCTTTTTGGCAATTTTATGATAGAGGTGGCCCATACCCTTACCGATAACCACAACTGCCTTATAGGGCAGCCAGGAAATTACGGTACTCATTGTTTTTAATAAATAATAAAGCCACATTATTGTCTATCTCCTTGTCCAGCTTGCTCATATGAAGCAACAATTTTTTCCCATTTATCCTGAGCAGCTAAAATATACTCTATTGCTTCGCGGACAGCACCTCTGCCGCCAGGATTATCCAAACCGATATCAGCTGCATCATACACATCTTCCGCAGCATCATCGGGAGCAAATGTCAGACCGCTCTCGGCAAAGGCCGGCAAATCATTGAGGTCATCGCCTACATAAGCAACCTCTTCTACCGACAGTCCGCGCAGCCTTCTCAAGGAACGCAGCGCTTCACGCTTATCCTTCGCGCCTTCGATAATGGTTGTTATGCCCAGTTCCTCGGCTCTGCGGTGGATAATCTCGCTTTTGCGTCCGGTAATAATCGCTACCTCAAGACCATTGTGCAGGGCACAGCTGATGCCCATGCCATCCTTTGCGTTAAAGCCCTTAAAGCATTCTCCGTCTGCCGCAATATAGATAGTTCCGTCGGTCAGTACGCCGTCAACATCCAAAGCCAGCAGTCTGATTGCTTTAGCTGCTTCTATAAATTCGTCATCCTCATCCTGTGCATCATCTAACCAGCTTACCATTATACTACTCCTTGCCTTACAAGGTCGGTCATATGCAGCAGACCGATAACCTTATTATCTTTGTCAATAACAGGCAGCACGGTAATCGGTTTCGGCTTGTTGCTTTCCATAAGATGCAGAGCCTGTGCTGCCAGCTTGTCTTCGGTAATAGTTTTCGGAGCCTTTGTCATCAGCTCGCAAACAGGACGCTGCAGGAAATCAACACCCTTACTCAGACCGCGGCGGATATCGCCGTCGGTAAGCACACCCTGCATAACACTGTCCGCATCAACAACGGATACAGCACCCAGACCTTTGTCGGTAATAACAAACAAAGCATCCTGTACCTTGGTATCTGCCAGCACAGTCGGGTTCTCCTCGCCTTTATGCATAATGCTGCCTACGGTCAGAAGCAGCTTGCGTCCCAGGCTGCCGCCCGGATGGAAGATAGCAAACTGACTTGCTGTAAAGTTATGCTTTTTGAGCAGCGCCAAAGCCAGCGCATCGCCATACGCCAACGCTGCGGTCGTGCTGCTTGTCGGAGCAAGACCAAGCGGGCAGGCCTCCTTGCTGACACCTACATTAAGTACAACGTCGGCATTCTTGCCAAGTGTTGAATCAGGCTTGCCAACCATAGCGATAATCTTGGCACCGATGCGGCGCAAGGACGGCAGGATATTCAAAACCTCGCCTGTTTCACCGCTGTTGGAGAGAGCAATAACAACATCGCTTTCCGTAACCATGCCCAGGTCACCGTGAATACCCTCTGCAGGATGCAGATAAAAGGACGGTGTGCCGGTGCTGGCAAAGGTTGCAGCCATTTTGCGGCCGATCAGGCCGGATTTGCCCATACCGGTAATAACGGTACGGCCCTGACAGTCTAAAATCAATTTTACTGCCGCAGCAAAATTTTCATCTACACGCGGCACCAGCTCTAAAATTGCTTCTGCCTCCATGCGCAGAACATCCTGTGCATGCTTTAGCATTGCTTCCATGTTATCACCCTACCTTTAGCCACGTACAATCTTGTCGATTGCCAGCACGTCGGTCAATAATTTTTCCAGATTATCCAGCTTAACCATATTCGGGCCGTCACTCAGTGCTTCTGCCGGATTATCATGCACCTCTAAGAACAGTGCATCAATGCCTACAGCCGCAGCAGCACGTGCCATATGCGGAACATACTGGCTCTGACCACCGCTGGAGGTGCCTTGGCCGCCGGGAATCTGTACGCTGTGAGTAGCATCCATAACTACGGGATAACCAAGCTCACGCATAATAGCCAGACCGCGCATATCGGTTACCAGTGTGTTGTAGCCGAAGCTTGCACCACGCTCGGTCAGCATAATGTTATGATTGCCTGCTTCCTCAACCTTTTTGATAACATTTTTCATGTCCCAAGGTGCCAGGAACTGACCTTTTTTTACATTAATAGTCTTGCCGGTTTTGGCAGCTGCATAAACCAAATCGGTCTGACGGCACAGGAAAGCCGGGATTTGCAGAATATCTACAACCTCGGCAGCCTTTTCAGCCTGCCAGGGCTCGTGGATATCGGTTACAACAGGAACACCAAGATCTTTTTTAATCTGTGCCAGAAGCTTTAAGCCCTCTTCAATGCCGGGTCCGCGGAAGGAAGCATAAGAGGAACGGTTAGCCTTATCAAAGGAAGCCTTAAATACATAGGGAATGCCCAGCTTGTCGCAGATTGCTTTTGTACGCTGACCAATCATCAGGCTGCGCTCATAGCCTTCGAGCACGCAGGGACCGGCCATCAGCATCAGGGGATGGCCCTGACCTACTTCATAATTACCAACTTTAACGATTTGCATAAGTATCCTCCAGCTTATTTATTCATTTTAGCAAACAGCTCGTTGACTGCTGCCAAATCCTCGGGGGTATCAACACCGATGCCCTGGAAATCGCTTTCCAGAACTTTAATCTTATAACCATTTTCCAACGCACGCAGTTGCTCCAGGCTTTCCGCTCTTTCCAGCGGTGTCGGCTGCAGTGCTGCATACTTCAGCAGGAAGCTGCGGCGGTAAGCATAAATACCTACATGCTTGTAAACCTTGTAGCCCTCCGGCTTATTGCGCGGATACGGCATCAGGCTGCGGGAGAAGTACAGTGCATAGCCGTTAAGGTCGGTTACAACCTTTACGGCAGCAGGATTGTTGTAATCCTCCTCGTTCATAGCAACCTTCAATGTTGCCATCTGCAGCTCGCTGTCACCGGTAAAGCATTCAGCCAGGCGGTCAATAACCTCAGGCGGAATCATCGGCTCATCACCCTGTACGTTAACGATAACATCAACATCGGGATAGTTCAAAGCTACCTCAGCCAGACGGTCGGTACCGCTCGGATGGTCGGGAGAGGTCATCATTGCTTTGCCGCCAAAGCCGTCTACAGCCTTTTTGACAAGCTCATTATCGGTAGCTACAACTACCTCGTCCGGCAGCTTAGCCTGACAGGCACGCTCATAAACGTGCTGAATCATCGGCTTACCTGCAATCAGGGAAAGCGGTTTGCCCGGAAGACGGGTAGAAGCATAACGTGCGGGAATTACGCATAAAACTTTCATTTTTTATCAAGCTCCTTTTTAATGGCATGATCAATATATTCTTTGAACTTATCCATGCCCTCGGTAATGCAGATATCCATATTCAGGATATACAAAGGAATTTCGCGGGCAGAATAAATAAATTCAGTCGGTATCTTAACAGCATCCTTCGCTGTAGTAACCATTGCTACAGCCTTTAGGCTGCTGGCACGCTCGTTGATGTACTGCATTTCCAGCATACCGTAATCGTGATGGTCTGGATAGCGTACAGCCTCCATGATATTCAAACCGATACTGGAGAGAGTCTGTTCGAAGGATGACGGGTTGCCGATTGCAGAAAAAACCATAACATCCTTGCCGCGCAGCTCTTCCAGATCCTTGATATTTTCGGAAATACCCTTGTACCAGTCGGCAATTTCCACAAAGTTTTTCGGATGGTGAATACTTTCTACTATCGGTGCCTTGTCATTATATTTGGCAATAGTATGACGCAGCTGAATGCGGCTCAGCTTGCTGCTCTGGTCGGTTTTGGTCAGCAGGAACAAATCGCCGCGGCTCAGGTTTTCGAGCGGCTCACGCAGAGTACCGCGCGGCAGCACACAGCCGTTGCCGAACATATTCAGCGTATCTACCAAGACGACATCCAGGTCGCGCTCCAGCTGCCAGTGCTGATAGCCATCGTCCATAATGATAACCTCGGCATTCAGCTTTTCAACGGCATAACGGCCGGTAACGGCACGGTTTTTGCCGATGATTACCGGAATACCCGGCAAAGTCTTAGCCATCAGGTAAGCTTCGTCACCTGCTTCATAGGCAGTCATGAAAATCTTATTGCCGTCGGAAACTACGCCCAGCTCCTTGCCCCAATGCGAACGGTAGCCGCGGTTCAGGATAACAACGCGATAGCCCATAGACTTGATAATTGCCGCCATCTTCTGGGCGGTAGGAGTTTTACCGGTGCCACCGACGGTAATATTACCGATAGAGATAACGCAGCAGTTCAGCTTTTCTCTGTGCAGCAGGCCGCAATTATACATAGACAGCTTGCAGCAAACGCCGAATTCGTATAAATAAGACATGCCACGCAGAACTGCCAGCAACAGCCAGCCGAAGAACGGAGTTTCCGGACCATAGGCAACCTGCATAACATATTGGATAATCGCATCACCGTGACGCAGGCGTCCGCCGCCTTCATCCGTCAGGTTACGCGTATTAATCGGATAGCTTTTGTATTCACGGGCAGGCACAGCAGTTAAATCAAGCAGTTCCTTGAGATAATGGATGCTGCGCACATCCGCGCCGCGGTTCTCTTTGATAACCTGCAGGGAAGCTGCACCCATCTGCGTGCGACGCTCGTCATTGCCCAGAATATCCAGCATTTCCTTCGTCAGTTCATCGTTATTGTTAACCATCTTGCAGGCCTTAACCTTGCTCAACAGTGCATAGGAATCCTTAAAGTTCTGCATGCTCGGGCCGACGAGAATCGGTTTGGCATGGGCAGCAGGCTCCAGTACGTTATGACCGCCGGTATTGCTGAAGGAACCGCCGACGAAAACAACATCGCCGACAGCATAAATACGTCCCAGCTCACCGATGGTATCGATAATCAGCAAAGGATATTCCTTGCGCTCACCGCTTTTCTCCAGCATCTTGGAGCGAAAGCCTGTTTCATAGCCGTAATGGCTTGCCAGCTTGGCAATTTCATCTGCTCTGGCAGTTTTACGCGGTGCGATAATCAGACGTGCATGCGGATATTTTTTACGGATGCACTTGAAGGATTCAAACAGCACCTTTTCTTCGCCGGGATGCGTAGAGCCGGCAACGATAATAGGATAATCCTCTTTCAATCCCAGCTCAAAGCGGTATTTCGCCAAATCCTCCGGCGTAACCTCCGCATAGGTCTGGTCAAATTTTGTATTACCGGTAACAAAGATTTTGCTGCGGTCGGCACCGAGATGCGCAATATAATCGGCATCAATGCTGGACTGCATGCAAAAACGGGTTACAGTATTTAGCATATCATCCCAGATACCATAAAGATATTTGTAATTTTTTACGGATTTTTCGGAGATACGGCCATTTACCATCATTACAGGTATATGACGTTCGCGGATAGCGCGCAGGAAATTAGGCCACAGCTCTGTTTCTACCGGCATAAAGACACCGGGGTGAATACGCTTGACCAGAGATTCCGCAACAAACGGTAAATCCAGCGGGAAGTAGATAATAGCATCTGCTTCGGGAATAATCTGCTTGGCCATGTTATAACCGCCTACGGTAAAGGCAGATACCAATACCGGGCGCTCGGGCATTTCCTTGCGGATTTGTTTAACAAGCGGGCTGGTGGCAACAATTTCGCCTACGGATGCACCATGAATCCATACGCAGTCCTTGCCGGCAACCTTGGCAATATCCTCTTCATCTACACAACCGAGGCTCTGCTTAAAGCGCAAGGCGAAGCCTTTTTCTGTAAACAGGCGGTAAGTGTAATAGGGGACAATAAAAATTACCAGCACTATTAAAATAAGAATATTGTAGAGTATATACATTTACTAACCTCTTTTCGCCTTACTTGACTTCCTTGCTGCGATACTGAATCTTATACAGATGCGCGTACAGCCCGTCCATAGCCATCAGCTCATCATGGTTACCCTTCTCGATAAGCTGGCCATTTTCCAAAACCATAATCTTATCAGCATTTTTAATCGTCGAAAGACGATGCGCAATAACAAAGGACGTTCTGCCTACCATCAGGCGGTCCAGAGCCTCCTGTACCACGCGCTCGCTTTCCGTATCGAGTGCAGAGGTTGCCTCGTCGAGAATCAGAATCTGCGGGTTCTTCAATATTGCCCGGGCAATAGAAATGCGCTGACGCTGACCACCGGAAATATTCATACCGCGGTCACCCAGCATTGTTTCATAGCCGTTAGGCAATTGCATAATAAAGTCATGGGCATTCGCAGCCTTCGCTGCAGCCTCTACCTCTTCACGTGTCGCATCAAGACGTCCGTAAAGAATGTTATCATAAACAGAACCGTTGAACAGCACTGTTTCCTGCGGTACAATACCAACCTGCTCACGCAGGGAATCCAGCGTAACCTTACGGATATCCTGCCCATCAATCGTAATACTGCCGTTAGTCGCATCGTAGAAACGCGGCAACAGGCTGGCTACGGTAGACTTACCAGCACCGGAAGGACCGACAAAGGCAATCATTTCGCCGGGCTTAACCTCGAAGGAAACATGGCTGAGCACTTCTTCGTTTTCGTTATAAGCAAAGCTTACATCATTAAAGCGTACATCGCCTTTTACCTTCGGCAGAGCCTTGGCATCAGGTGCATTTTTTATAACCTCAGGCAAATCCAATACGTCGAAAACACGCTGCGCTGCAGCCAATGCCTTCTGAATATTGCCGATAACACGGCTTAAACGTTTAATCGGGTTAGAAATATTAACAGCATAGGTCAGGAAGGCTACCAGAGAGCCTGCGGTAATGCTGCCGTTGATAACGCTGTTGCCGCCGTACCAGAGAATAATGGAAACGCCGACAGCCGCAACAAATTCAATCGTCGGGGTGAGCGTTGAAGAAAGCTGCGCATACTTCATATTGGCGCGGAAGTTGTTCATGTTTTCCTTGTCGAAGCGCTCTACCTCATAGCCTTCGCGCACAAAGGATTTGATAACACGCGGAGAGGAAGCAACCTCCTGCAGTACAGAAGTAATGTCAGCAGCAGCCTCCTGAATACGGCTGCCGGATTTACGGATGCGCTTACCGAAGCTGTCAATGAAGAACAGTACAACCGGGAAGGTTGCAAAGGTTACGAGGAACAGCTTCCAGTCCAGATACAGCATCATAGCGACAGATACGATAAGAATAACGCTTTCGGTAAACATTTCCACAACGTTTTCTACCATCGCGGACTGCAACGCATTAACGTCGTTAGTAACATAACTCATAATGGTACCGGTTTTATGCTTGTCATAAAAGCTCATACTTAAACGCTGCAGCTTTTCAAAAACATCCCTGCGGATATCAATAATCACACGCTGACCGACATAGTTCATCAGATAGCTTTGTCCGTAATAGGAAACACCGCGGATAATAAAAACAACCACAATGCTGATTACAATATAGTTCAGCATGGATGTATCCTTATCTCGCAGAACCTGGTCTACCATATCCTTGATAACCCAAGGCAGATAAGCAGTACAGCCGGAGGCAATGCCGGTGCAGATAAGCGCTGCCAGCGCACGCATCCAATAGGCTTTTACATATTTCAATGCTCGAAGGTATAAATTCATTTTCTCTCCTCAGTTATTTTTAAGATTAATTGAGCAACGCGGTTTACCGCACCGGGTTCACCAAGTCTGTGCTTCATATATGCCAAATCGCTTTGCAGCTGTGCCTGACGCTCAGGCTGCAAAAGCTCTACTGCAGTTTTCGCTAATTTTTCCGGGGTGAAGTCCTCCTGCAGCAGCTCCGGCATAATCGTTTTGCCCGCAACAATATTCGGCAAGCCGATATTGGGGATATTGATTACCAAACGCGCGATAAAAGCATTCAGTGCGGAAGTACGGTAAACAATAACACTCGGCAGTCCGCACAAAGCAGCCTCCAGCGTTACCGTACCGCTGGTAGCCAGCGCCAAATCCGCTACACTGAACAAATCATAGTTATGGCCTTCGGTAATTTTTACCTCAATGCCATACGCCGCAATTTTTTCCTGCAGCATAGCAAGCGGAATTGTGTTAGCGCGCGGCATAACAAACTGCACATCAGGCAACTGCTGCTTTAAAAGCTTTGCACCTGCCAGCAGCGTCGGCAGCATTTTTTCAATTTCCATCAGACGGCTGCCGGGCATCAGCAATATCAGTTTTTTGCCGGGCTGCTTGCCGGCCCAGGCTTCAGCCTCAGCCTTGGTCATCGTAGGATGTACAATATCCAGCAGCGGATGACCTACAAACTCTACGGGAGCACCTGCTTCCTTGTACACATCGTATTCAAAAGGAAAGATGCAGGCAACCTTATCCACTATTTTCGCAACCTTTTCGGCACGGCCCTTGTTCCAGGCCCATGCCGACGGAGCAATATATGATACAACGGGAATTCCTTTATCGTGAGCCAGCTTAGCCAGCTTCATATTAAAACCGGGGTAATCGACAACTACCAGACAGTCCGGCTTGCGTTCGTCCATAATGCGCGCAAAATCACTGCGCAGACGGAATAAATCAGGCAGTTTGCGGATAACCTCCACAAAACCCATTACGCCGTGGTCCTTAATGTCCCACAGCACCTCGCCGCCGGCCTTGCGCAGAGCGTCGCCGCCCATACCAAAAACCTCGGCCTTGCTATCAAGTTTTTTTATAGCAGCAGTCACAGCAGCTGCATGGATATCGCCAGAGGCTTCTCCGGCAGATATTAATATTTTCGCCATGATGTCTCCTTGCATTTACCTATATATATTCAGTATATATTATAACACAAAAAGCGGCTGACATAAGCTATCAGCCGCTAAGAAATACGAAATTTTTCCGATATTTATTTTACAAGAATGGTAATATTATGCTCATCTGCCAGCGCTATCACCTTTTCGCGCTCCGGAATGATAGTATTACCTGCTTCAATAACAGCTCCTGTAGCACCGGCGTGAATCATTGATTCAATCGTCGTCGTACCGAAACCGGGAATATCAAAGCGTTGGTCCTGCTTCGGCTTGGCAGCCTTGGCTACGATAACGCCGCCCTTGCCTAAAAAACCGCCGCGCAGAATGCAGGCATCAGTGCCTTCAATCGCTTCTACCGCCATAACGGCACGATTTTTTACAACAACGGTCTGACCGATATCCAATCCGCCGATGGCTTTGGCCATCTCAAAACCGAATTCCATATCCGCAAGCTCTGCCTCCGTAGGCTTACGCTTGGTCAGAACACCGGGCGGCGGCAGCAGCGGTTTAATCAATAAGGTCTGATCCATAACCTCAATGCCTTCGTCCTCCAGCTCCTTGACAAGCGCATTCATGATAGTATCATCCTTGCGGTCCGGAATGGTGGCCAAAATTTTTATCGCCCGCAGATCAGGAACAATCCTGCCTGCTTTGTACAAAACTTCCTTTGTTACCTTGCCGATCATTGTGACCTTGGTAACCTTATTTTTTTTCAGCGTAGAAATAATCTTGCCGATTTTGCCGATGTTGATATCGTAATAAACATCAACACTGCCGGGCAGCTCCTCGTCAATACCGGGAACAACACCTACAGCGACAACATGGTAACCCAGCTCTTTCGCTGAGCGTGCTACCTCTACCGGCAGATGTCCGACACCTGAAAGTACTCCCAGCACCTCCATAGCCTTAGCCTCTGCGTGTACGGATGATGCCGCGTTCTACATTACGCAGGAAACGCATCAGATGTTCCATAGGCTCAGAGCTTGTCAGCTCCTGCTCCATAGTGCTGATTGCTTCCTGCAGCGGCAGACCGCTGCGGTAAAGAATGCGGAAAGCCTTTTTCAGCTCGCTGCGTTCTTCAACCGGCATACCTGCACGAGAAAGACCTACGCTGTTCAGACCGGAAACAAAAGCGGGGTCACCGGCGCAGATCATGAACGGAGGAACATCCTGGGTTACACGTGCCATACCGCCGATCATTGCGTTACGGCCAATCTTGCAGAACTGGTGTACTGCAGACAAGCCGCCGATAACAGCACGGTCCTCAACGATAACGTGACCTGCAAGTGTTGCAACGTTAGACATAATAACATTATTGCCCACGATGCAGTTATGTGCTACATGGGTGTAGGCCATCATCAGGATGTTATTGCCGATACGGGTTTCGTTGCCTTCACCGCATGCACGGTGAACAGTGCAGCATTCACGGAAGCTGCCGCCGTCACCGATAATGGTATAGCTTTTTTCACCTACAAATTTTAAATCCTGCGGTACTGCGCCAATAGAGCAGCCCGGGAAAAAGTGGCAATTCTTGCCGATTTTAGTATATGGATGGATAGTCACATGTGCGCCAATCACGCAGCCGTCGCCAATCTCCGTATCTTCGTCGATAACAGCATAAGGACCTACGCTTACGTCCTTGCCGATTTTAGCAGACGGATGAATGATTGCAGTTTCATGGATACCATTGGTTGGCATAATAACCGAACTCATTATTTTCACTCCCCAAACAAGATGTTAATCAAGCAATTAAATACAAATATAATACTATAATCACAGGCATCCACGATTTTTAACATTACAAAAACCACAGTTAAATGAATTTAGCATTAATTTTAGCTGTATTGCTCGCTTATACTATCAATTACAGCCTTTTTTATATTTTGCTGATTAATTTTTTTTCGGGTCCATAATAGCAAAGGTGCAGTCGCATTCACAGGCAACCTTGCCGTCAACCTTACCCTCGCAATGAATGATACCCATATTACCACGCATAATTTTAGTTACCTCAGCGGTGGTTACAACCTGGTCGCCGGGCACAACCTGCTTGCGGAAGCGTACATTGTCTATTTTAGCGAAAACAGCAATCTTGCCGCGGTTTTCTTCCGGATACAGCATAGCAACGCCGCCAACCTGAGCCATAGCCTCAATCAGCAGAACACCGGGCATAATCGGTTCATTAGGAAAATGACCTAAGAACTGCATTTCATTAGCGGTAATGTTTTTAATACCTACTGCGCGTTTCATAGGTTCAACTTCCAGAATGCGGTCAACCAAAAGCATCGGATAACGATGCGGCAGGATCTTTTTAATTTCGTTAATATCTAATACTGTCATTTATTACTCCCCCTTTGTTCTGTAAGCCTGAATTTGTTTAGCGATTTGCGAGTTAAACGCATGTCCGGTTTTTACGGCAATAACATGCGCTTTAATCGGTCCCAGCAGATACAAATCGCCAATGGCATCAAGAATCTTGTGTCTGATCAGTTCATCGTCAAAACGCGGAACCGAAAGAATTTTTTCATCATCAAAAACAACTACATTCTCTAACGAACCGCCAAGGCCCAGGCCCATCTTACGCAGCATTTCCAGCTCGGAAGTAAAAGCAACTGTTCTGGCAGCCATAATATCCTTTTTAAAGCTCTCCTTATCGAGCAGGATATCGAAATACTGGGTTCCCAGCATCGGATGACTGTTGATGGATGTAAAAGAAATTCTGTAGCCGTCATAAGGTAAAATAACGATATAACGGTCATTGTCATAAACGGAAAATGCTTTGTCAACGGCATATATATGACGCTCTGCCTCCTGCTGCATCGGTTCTGCTTTTTCAATCAGCTCGCAGAAAACCTTGGCACTGCCGTCGGTTACCGGCGGCTCCGGGGAAGACATTTCAATACGGATATTGTCAATCGCCATCATAGACAGCGCACCCATAAGATGCTCAACCGTAAAAACCTCAGCACCGTTTGCACTAAGTGTTGTTGCCTTTACCGTGGAGCTTACATTTTCCGGTAAAGCCTTTATTTCCGGTCTGCCGGGTAAATCGGTACGGACGAAGACAATGCCTGTGTCAGCCTCTGCAGGCTTCAGTGTCATCAGTACATCCTTGCCAGAATGCAGACCAATGCCGGAATAGGATACCTCTTTAGCAATTGTATGCTGGTATTCCTTTTTTTGCTCGGTCATTTTACTCCTCCTTGATTGAATTTATTTTTTTCTGCCAAAACGCTGGCGTCCGTCTTTCCAACGGTCATGCACCCAGAACCACATTTCCGGATGCGCAATAATCTCATGCTCCAGTATTGTCACCAGCTCACGGGTTACCGCATAAAAATCCTGCTCCTTGTTTTTTGTTTTCGGGGTGTACAAGGGAGGATAGATTTTAGCCGTACAGGTGCCATCTGTATTATTGTGCAAAAAGATTGGTAAAATCGGCGAACCGTAAATACGCGAAAGCGCCGCCGGTCCCATAGGGATAACAGAATCCTTGCCGAACAGGTCGATACGTACGCCATCGTCGTTCGTATCCTGGTCATAAAGGATGCCCAGAAGATTTTTTTCGCGCAGCATACGGCTGATAGCCAGCAGGCCATGCTCGCCACGGTTATAGGTAACCTTCTGTCCCACCATCTGGCGGAATTCGTTAATTAGCTTATCCATATGACCGTTGTTCTGCTTACGGGTAATCGAAAGCATCGGGTAGCCATGCAGCGCTACGGTAGCACCCAAAAGCTCCCAGTTGCCGTAGTGACCTGTAGCCATAATGACGCCCTTGCCCTGAGCATAAGCAGCCTCCAGATATTCCAGGCCCTCTACCTTTACCTTCTGGTCAATATTATCCTTATTCAGCAGCGGGAAGCGCATAACCTCAACGACCATGCGGCCGAAGCGATGCAGACTGTCTGCAGCGATTTCCGCAGCTCTTGCTTCGTCAACCCCCAGGCATTCGCGGATATTGGCCTCTGCCATCTGCATACGCCAGCGCGGTACAACCGCCACTGCTACGCTGCCCAGGAATTTTGCCACCAGCTTGCGCAGCAACATGGGGGAGATGCACATAAATTTACTAAAAAGCTTGACTATATAATAACCTAACAAGCTTTCACCACCCTATTATTTTTTCAGCTCTGCCAATTCCTTTTCCAGAGCTTTGACGCGCTTGAGCATATCGCCCACCTTGCGCAGATTTGCTTCCTGACGCAGCCATTCCTTCATAGGCATTGCAGGGAAGCCGCCCATAACGGAATTGTCAGGAACGTTATTGGTAATACCGGTTTTGCCGCCAAAGACGCAGTTGCTGCCGATGGTAATATGACCGACAGTACCAACCTGACCAGCAAAGGTAACATTGTTGCCTACGGTTACACTGCCGGAAATACCTACATGAGCAACAACCAGGCAGTTTTCACCTAAGATATCGTTGTGGCCGAGATGTACCAGGTTATCGATCTTGGTGCCCTTGCCAACGATAGTGCTGTCAACTGTAGCACGGTCGATACAGGTGTTATTGCCGATTTCTACATCATCCTGCAGCACTACATTACCGGTCTGCAGCACCTTGCTGTGCTTGCCGTTTTGGGTAATATAGCCAAAGCCGTCGCCGCCGATTACAGAACCGGACTGCAGAATAACTCTGTCACCCAGTACACAGTCCTCACGGATAGTGGTATTAGGATAAATGGTACAATCCTTGCCCATTTTTACGCGCTTGCCGACATAAGCATGCGGATAGATTACGCAGCCGTCGCCGATTTCGGCATCATCCTCAACAACAGCAAAGGGCTGAATAGCAACATTGCTGCCAATCTTTGCCTTCTTGGATACATAAGCATAAGGACTGATAACACGCTCAACCTCTTCCTGCGGACGGAAAAGCTCCAGCAGTGCGGCAAAGGCTGCACGCGGGTTGGCAACTCTGATAACAGGGCGTCCGTCAAGCTCCGGGTCTTCGGAACTGAGAACCATTACGCCGGCCTTGCTGAGATGACAGTGCTCTACATGCGGCGGCACCGCAAAGGAAATATCCTTCGGTCCTGCCTCAACCAGTCCGTTAACGCCGGTAATGCGCAATTCGGGGTTATCATGCTCTACCGTGCCTTTTAAAAATTCTGCTAATTCTTGTACACTCTTCTCCATTTCATACCTCCACCATAAAGCCGCTTACGCAAAAAGCGGACGGACTATCCGCCCGCTTCAGGGTGCTGCTTATTTCATTTTTGCAATTACGTCACCGGTAACATCGGTACCGCCCTGAGGAACGGCACGCTTGTCTAAAATAGCGCCCAGCTTTTTCTCGTCGGAAACCTGCTTCAGAGCAGTATCCAAGCTGGCCTTCAGCTTATTTTGTGCTTCGCTTTGAATCAGCTTAGCTTTTGCACCGTAATCTTCGGCAACCTTTTTGGCATCATCGCCGGTTTTTCCTTCCATGTCCTTATCCATCTGGGTTTTCAGGTCGGTCATTTTTTTAGTTACATCTTCCTGAGTTGTTTTTACGATAGGAGCTTCTGCTTCAATCTTGCTCATATCAACAGTACCAAAATCAGCATTACGTCCGCTGCAGCCGAAAGTAAACATAGACGCTGCAATCATCAGACCGGCAATAATTTTTTTCATAATTTTTAACCTCACTTAATTATAGCTCATATCAGGCCCGGGCACTTAACAATATCATGCCTTTTTCAGGGCCTTTATTATAGCAGCGGTAATATCCTCTGCCTTCATATTAACTCTAAACTTATTGAAAACAATAGTATAGCCGCGCTCATGCGCCAGCTTCACAGCCTGGCTTTCGATATCCTGATTGATTTGCTTCTTCAGGCTATCGTTCTTTTCCTGCTGCTTATCAATTTCTCTGTCTATAATACTCAGTGCATTATTGAAGGCCTTCGGTGCTGCGTCAAGCATTTCCTTGTCGCGTTCCTCCGGCGATTTAAGCTGCTGTATAGCCTGAGCATGCTGCTGCTGCGCCATATCACGTATCCGCTGCTCGGCTTCTGCCTTATACGGCAGTACCTTAGCATCAACCAGACGGCGTTTTTCCGCCTGCAGCTCGGCAATCTGCGCACCGCGCTCTTTCTGCAGCTCCTGCAGCTGTTTTTCAACGGCCTGACGTTCATCAGGCTTCATTTTAACAGCCTCCAGAAGAGCCCGCAGATTAAATAATTTCAGCTTATAGGCATCTTCGACATCTTTTTTGCGTGCAGCCAGCTGATTGTCAGCATCTGCCTCAGCCTGTGCCACAAACTTCTGGAGCTTGGCATTTTCAATCTCCCTCTGTTCTACCATACGGGTATTGAAATCTGCCTCCATAAAGCTTTGCTGGCTGAGCTGCCGCAGACTGCGCAGCTTATTCAGGCTGCTTAGCTGCGCCTTGGCCAGCTCTTCCTGACCTTTACGCTTATTAAGCAAATCCTGCAGAATTTTTTCACCCTGCTCCAGCTTAGCATACTGAGGATGGGCGCTTACCGCCTGCTCCCAGTTGATAACAGCAATTTTTTCCTGCGGTCCCCGGATATTGGTACTGCATGCCGAAATCAGCAGAGCAGCTGCAATAATAGCACTTATTTTTACCAGCTTGTTCTTCTTCATGCCTGCCTCCAATAACATTGCTGTCCATCCATAAATACCGCGATTAAATTGCCATTACACAAGGCAAGCTGCCAACTTCAGAGCAGCAGCGCTGCAGAAGCTGTTATTTGCCTGCCTGCATAGCCTTGGCAACCTCGTCGGTAATATCTACACCGCCGAAAACAACAGTGTTCTTATCTACTACAACTGCCAAACCTTTTTTGTCAGCAATCTTTTTGATGCTGGCTTCAATCTTCTTCAGTACAGGGTCCATCAGCTCTTTTTGTTTGTTAGCCAGACGTTCCTGAGTCTGAGTATAATACTTTCTCTTTTCTGCCTCATTCATGGTTTTGCTTTTCTCATTGAAATCCTTTTGGGCAGCTTCGATTTCTTTGTTCATGGCTGTATTAACGTCGTTCAGATCCGGGCTTTGTGCTACCAGCATCTGATAGTTAACTACACCGATAGCGGATTCGCTGGAAGCGGCAAAAGCACTCTTGCCTACACCGCTCTGCGTTACGGAAAGCGCAAAGCAGCCCAGTACGAAAATCGCTGCTACAAACAAGGAGATCAGCTTTACATTTTTAGGGTTACGCAATTTCTGCATCATAATCTAAATCCCTACCTTCTTTTCTTCATACAAAAATTCAGAAGCTACAACAGCAGAAAACAGCAGCAAGCTGCCGTCATCCGTTTTTGTACTGTCTGTTGCAATAATATATCTTATTATATCAGCCTGCGCTAATTCTTTCAAGAATTGCTAGAGATTTCCTATCAGACGCAGGTAAAAATCCTTACCGCCGTAAACATATTCCGCGCTAAGGAATTCATGAATGCGGTAGCGCACCGCAAATTCATTACGGTTATCACCGGAAAAATGCTCGACACGCAAACGCCATTTAGGACTCAGGCTGTACTCCAGGCGATAATTATTGTCGCCTGTCGGTATCCGCCGTACGTAGCTCCAGCCGCTCTTGCCCCAATAATGCGTATATCCTGTGCCGAAACGCCATTGTACGTTATTCAGGATAACCTCCGCCTCACCGAAAATCTCATCGTGCGGCGAAATCATTTTACCAAGATGCGCCTTGCCGGAAAGATTTTCCTTATCACGGCCGATGTCGCCATAGCCCTCAAACCAGATTTTATAATCATCCGATTCAATCATAATATTTACGCCGAGATCAGCACCGGGAGTAATTTTAATCTCCGGGCGCAGCTGATAATTTTTTACCTCCAGCTCAGTCATGAGCTTTTCTAAAAGCTGCTGCTCCAGCTCCTGACGGTGCCTTTGCACATAAGCAACAGGCAAACCGCGCAGCTTGTCGCATTCGCCGGCATATTTATACTTCAGCTTCATCAAAAGCACATTGGGAATAGCCTCACTGCGTAATTCATAGCGGATATTACGCACCAGTTGTCCTACGGGATAGATAACGACCTGCACTACCGTGCGTCCGTTTTCCTGCAACACATCCACCGCCGGCTTAAATTCCGGCAGCTGTGCCTGCACCTCGCTGCGTACCAGCTTGCGCAGTACGCCGCTGGCCCAATCGCCGGCATCCACCGAAGCGCCGCTGATAGCCTGCTCCAGCTGAGCATGCAGCGCAGGAATACGCTGCTCGAGCAGCGCCGCCGTCTGTGGCTCTACTCCGGAAAACTGCAAATCGATAAGCGGCTTTTCGATAACCTTATTCCAAGGACGTGCGTACAGCTTCACCTGTGTATTTTCGCCTACATCCAGCTTAACATCGGTAAGCTCGTAGCCGGTGAATACCCTGTCGCCGATTTCCGTCAGCAGGCGGGCATAGTCCTCCCCTGCAGCGGCAATCATCGCCGTATCCTTATCAATAAACAGCTGATCCGCCACCACCTGCATGCTGCCGCTCATCTTCTGCAGCAGCAGCTGGCTGGTGCCGCCGTTAACATCTATAACTTGTACTTCTACACTGTTAACCGGTGCAGAAAAAGCATGCTGCAATGGCAAGATGCTTGTCATTGCAGCACAGAACAGAATCTTATTCAGCTTCATAGCCTAAATATTCTCCGCAAAATCAGAACTGTCCACCAAAGCTAAAGTGGAACTTGCCACCATCCTCGCCGTAGCCATAGTCCAGTTTTACCGGTCCCAGCGGAGAGTTGATACGCAGGCCTACGCCGTAGCTGTTCTTGAGCAGTCCCATATCAAATTCATCCTCATGGCGTTTATCCCATGCATAACCGTTATCGGTAAAGAGTACGCCCTGAACCTTCTTGACAATCGGGAAGCGGTATTCCAGAGTTGCCTTCAGCATGCTGTTGCCGCGGAACTGGTCATCCTCATAGCCGCGCAGAGTATCACTGCCGCCCATGGTGAAGCGTTGAGACAACGGCATATCGCCGCTTGCATAGCCTGCGCCCAGGTTCAGTGCCCAAACGCTTTCGCCGCCTGCACGGAAGTAGTAGCGCCAGTCAGCGGTCCATTTGGTGAAGTCAAAGTCACCGCCCATGCCGCCGGCCCATTCTACGCTGTAGCCAATGCGCTTGCCTTCATGCGGATCATAGATGTTGTCGCGGGAATCATATACACGGCCGAAGGTAATGCTGCGGGTAACACCAAAGTTTTCCTTACGGCGCTCTTCTTTAGTCTTAGGCATCCAGGTTTCATATTTATTACTATGATCAGCATCACTCTTATAGAAATTATCTTCATAATACTGATCTTGACTGCCTTCGTAACCATCAGCTTCGCCCTTATAGATATCATCACGGTTTTTAATCGTAATGTAGTTGCTGACAAATTCATTATGGGTTCTGCGGCTGAAGGTAATTTCCTGACCGCGACGCTTTTTGTCATAACGGGCAATTTCGTCACCGTCGATATTGTAATCGGCATATTCGTTGGTAATATCGTAAAGGTTAATGGTAGCACTGGTTTCCTTGTCATCCAGCCAGGGGCGGGTATAGCTGAAGTCATAGTTCTTGTTATCCTCGCCGCCGAACTCCCAGCGCAGGTTAATCTTGTCACCGATACCGCGGAAGTTCTTATCGCCGATGGAAACCATGCCTACAAAGCCGTCAGCATTGCTGTAGCCTGCGCCGATACCGAAGGTGCCGGTATTCATTTCAACTACGGAAATTTCTACTTCAACACCGTTAGGCTCACGGCCCGGATTCAGCTTAATGTTAACGTCTTCAAAATAGCCCAGGTTATATACGCGCTGCATACTGCGGCGGGCAGCCTTGGCATTGAACGGCTCACCTTTTTTCAGCTTCATTTCACGGGTAACAACATAATCCTTGGTTTTTACGTTGCCCTTAACCTTGAAGCCTTCAACAATACCTTCGTTGACAGCAACCTTCAGAGTACCATCCTTTTCCATATGCACGTCGGTAACACGCGCCAGGATGTAGCCGTTGGAACGGTATTCCTCTTCCAGCTTCTGTACGCATTTATTAATATCCTTCAGGTTGGCAATTTTGCCCTGCTCCAGGTCAAAAAAGCTTGCAACTCTTTGCTTGTTCAATACAGTGTTGCCCTCAACATCTGTTTTTTGGTATACAGGGTTTTCCATAACATGGTAAATTACCTGTACGCCTTCCGGTACCGTCTTGAATTCCGGACGCAGGTCATAGAACCAGCCCAAATCATAAATAGCGCTCAAATCCTCGCTCAGGCCTGCTTCGGTAAACTGCATGCCGGGTTTGGTTTTCAAAGCAGCGGCAATTTCAGCCTCAGGCACAGTAACATTACCCTCAATAATCTGCTTGGTAATGGTCTTGCCAATGTAAGGAGCCAGCTTGTTTTCCTCCTGATGTGATGACGGTGCAGTCTGCGTTACAGAGGTATCAGCACCCATAGCAGGTGTCTGAATTTCTTGGGCATAGACAGGTGCGGCCAGCATCATTGCTGTCAGGCCTACTGTCAGAGGCCGCCATAATTTTTGTTTCTTCAATTGATATTCCTCCTCATATTTCATTTAGAGTTACTCAACTCAACTCGCGCTGACTGCACTAATTTGTGCATATCGGCTTTAGATATAGTAACACGGTCGGGAGTGCCTTGTTTCTCCTGTACCGGTGTATCCTTAGCTTGCTGCTTCTGTATAGCTGCAGTCTTGGGCACCACAGCCTGCACCGGTATTTTCTGCTCCGGCTTGACCACAGGTGCTGCCACAGGCGGCGGCAACGCAGCCTGCGCCTTCACACGGTAATGGTTTCTGGCAAAGCACCAGCCGCCAAAACCGGCAACTATCAGCAAAACAGCTGCACATCCTGCCAGAACCTGCCGGTTCCAGCTCCAGGGGCGGTCCTTCTTCCGACGCAGATTTTTCAGCTCAGCCTCCGCCAGCATCAAATCAAGCTCGCCCCGTATATCCTTATTATCCATAAAGCTTTGCTCCGCCTTATCCAGACTGCTCTTTATACAGCGGATGCGTTGAAACAATGTACGGCTTGACTGCGTCATGCTTTTACCCCTTTCTGTGCATAATTGTTTTTAATAACTATGTCTTATATAATCGTCTGCTGCCTTGAGTTTTCACAAGTCATTTCAGATGATTACAACAGATTTAGTAAAGCTAACTTGCGTTTTCGCTTTTTTTCGTTATTTATCAGCCTAAATACTATTCCTTATTAAATTCATGTATAAAGCGGGAAAGCATGCCGCGGATACGGCGCACACCCTGCTTCTGCAGACGGTAAACATGACCAAGGCTTACATCAATAGCATCGGCAACTGCCTGCGCCGGCCTGTCCTCCAAGTACATTCCCTGCAGCACCTGCTGCTCCTTCAGCGGCAGGCGGTCCATCGCCTGCGCCACCTTTTCGCAGAGCAGATGCTGTTCCGTCACCTCGCTGGGAGATGCCAGCTCCGACGGCAGAGCATCACTTAAGGTAAAGCCCTTGGACAGCTCACTGTCAAGATAAAGCATGCCCTTATCCGTGCTGTGCCGCAGATAATCTACCATGCTTCCTCTGATACGGTATGAGGCAAACAGGCTGAAGGCTACCTGCCGCTTATAATCATAGCTTTCCGCCGCTTCCAGCAGTCCCACCATGCCTTCCTGAATCAGCTCCATTGTATCGGCCTCAGGCAGCCTGAAGCTCGACGCAATTTTGAAAACCAACGGCTGGTAAGCTGTCATCAGGCGCTGATGTGCTGCTTCGTCACCGGCAGCATCACGCCGCCAAAGCTCCAGCTCTTCTTCCGGCTCCAGCAGCGAAGTCTTGCGCAGCTCTTCCAGATATCCTTGCAGCATCTGTTCACCTCCTCTCGTAAAATATTCTTTGCTTAGAACGAAATCTTATATTCCAAGCCATACCAGTCCTTCGGATACTTCGACATATCGTAGCTGCGTGAATAAGTGATATTCATGTGCTTACTGATATCGTACTGTCCGAAAATGCTTCTGTCAACAGCATCAAAGCTTGTTGTATAACCAATCATAAAATTATTATTAAGATATTTGCTTACTAAAACATTATACTGGTTTTTGTCATCTGCCGTCAACTCTTTATTACGGTCATAAGAGCTTTCAAAGCCAATACCGGAGCGTGTTTTGCCGGTGTAGATACGGAACTGGTCAAGTCCCAATGTCTGTTTGACAAACATCTCCACGTCACCCAGCACTGTCATCTGCAGGCCGACAGTCATCAGATTTGCCATATCATCACCGGTAACCTCGTTACTGCCCGCACTTTCGCGCTGCAGCGTCAGCATACGCACAATCGTATTTTGTGTCAGCGGCGGATCACTGGTAAGCTGCAAATCCATTTCGCTTACAGGACCGTTAATCTTCATAAAAATGTTATAACGGCTGAAGCGCGCTGTGCTGTCCAGATTTACGTTCGGCAGGAAGCTGCCGGGATCAACCCATACCAGACCGGCCTGATTCAGCTTAAAGTCTGTACGCAGATATTTTACTGTACCCTTATCGGCCTTAATCGTACCATCAATCATCGGGAAGCGTGTGCTGCCCTTGATATCAATGCCGCCCTTCAGCCAGATATCATACAGATAGCTGTTATACAAATGTACCTTCGGGCCCAGTACCAGCTTCATATCGAGGCCTATGTTGCTGTCGCCCTCACCCAGCTCGGGTACCGTCGGCATATTAATCAGCACATCATCCAAACGCAGACTGCCGCTGATACGCGGGCGGAAGGCCATCGGCGGTGCAGTATTGCCCTTACGGTTTTTCATATCCGGATATTGCTCCGGCTGCAAGGTTACATCACTCGTAATCGTACCGGTGAAAATCTTGGAGACCAGCTGTACCTTATCTGCCTTGATATGCAGACTGTAGGCTGTATCAGCATCGGTATGCAGTGCATAGCTGCCTTCGGCACTGAGCGTACCCTTGCCTAATTTAGTAGAAAGATTCTTCAGCTGTACGGTATTACCGTTAAACACCACATCCAGATTAATATCATCAAAGACTGTGTTGATATATTTAGCCTTAACACTGCCGCCGGCTATTTTAACTGAACCGAAAAGCAGCGGCTCCTCCAACGTACCGGCCAGACGGATTTTACCCTGTGTATCGCCTACGCCCCATTCAACCATTTTAGTAAGCGCCGGCAAAATTCCCAGGCGCGCCTTATCCAGATCCATCACGATATTCATCTGTGCATCAGGATTACGGCGCTGTTTTTTATCGCGGAACAAATCAAGCGGAATATCACCCGCTGCACTGACGCCGTAAGCATCCTTAGTCGCAATCAGCTGCTGCAGCTTAATATTATCGTCGGCCAGCGCCAGCATTGCGGTAAGCTCGTCCACACTTACGCCGGCAACAGAACCGTTGGTAATTTCCAGCGAAGCTGTTCCCTGAGGATTGTCAAAGCTGCCATGCACCTGCACCAGCATATCCGTTTCACCCTTGATTTCCGGCGGATTCTTCATGACTGCAGTTACAATCGCCGGGTTAGCCTTCACTGCGGCAGCCTCTACATCCAACAGCTTTTGCTTAATATCAATCGAACCGCCGACAGCGATAATTCCTCTATCGCTTACGCCGTCCTGCTCCTGCAGTCTGACATTGTCAAAATGTAGCACGCCTCCCTTATCCACGCGTCCTTCAAAACGCATGTGGGCATAATTAAGATCATGAATTTTTACATTATCGGCTGCAGCTGTAATCTTTACGCCTTCACCACGGCCGTTATAGCTGAACAGCAGTTGTCCCTGCATCAGGCCGTTGATATCGTAATCCAGGCGCGCCATGCGCAGCAGGCCGCCGATATCACCCCAAATATTTTCCACCTTGCCCTCAATATAATGCTGCACAAGGTTGAGATTGAGGTCTGCACTGTATAAGCCGTAATTGACAGGGTCGTCACGATAAGGCTGCTTAAAAGAAGCATTCAGCTTATTCTTATCACGTCCGTTGCTGGCAAGCGTTCCTTCCAGCTCCGTTAAAGCTTCACCATTGACAGTTATCTTTTCACTGCTGACTTCGCCGTCAAAGAAGGGAGCTGTGAGGGTACCGCTCAAATGTCCCTTAGCATTAACCTTGCCGCCCAAATCGACTGTATCATCACTTATCGGCAAATGCTCCAGATCAACATTCTTGGCATCCATAACAAAGTTCAGTCTTTGGTCTGCCGTCATAGTGCCATCCAAGGTCAGGCTGCCGTAAAAGGCATTGACTACAAAATCCTGCAATCTCAGCAGACCGTCCTCATAAGCATAATGACCGCTGATATTATTAAACAGCTGCTTGGCGGCACTGCCATCGGCAGCATGCACCTCGCCATGAATATAAGGATGGCTGAGGCTGCCTTTTACCTGCATCACATTATCAAGATTACCGGTAACTATATCGGGCTTGCCCACAAGCACCATCAGCGGCTCAATGCGCACGTTCTTCGTTGTCAGCGTAAGGTCCGCCACAGGCTCTGTGCCCTGCAGATTAATCGTACCATTAAGAATATGCTGTCCCTGATCCATATGCGCGGCAAACTCCTTAAAGCCCAGGATATTATCCTTCATGCTGATAATGCCATGTGCTTCGTTAAGCTTCTGCGACATAAATTCAGCCTGCGTCAGCTGTACCATACCGGAAAACTCCGGAGCATCAAGCGTGCCGCCAACATCAAAGCCGGTGGAGCACAGTCCGCGTCCATCCTGACCAGCCGCAGCCAGCACGGAATCAATCGGGAAATCTGCCATACGTCCATGCACAGCTAAAGCGCCATCCTTGGCAACACGTCCTTTGGCAGCCAAGGTACCGCCGCCGTCGGCAAAAAAGCTGAGATCATCAATAACTAAGCCCTTACTGTCATAGCTGCCGTCAAAGGCCAATCGGTTAAGCTTCAGGCTGCGCCAGCTGATATCCATTGTATCGGCAGCAGCGTGCAGCGTAAGCTTATCCTGCACCAGCTTGGCCAGAACAGCAAGCTTGCCGTTAATATGCACCTGCTCCTGCTGTTTGCCGGGCAAACTCTGCGTAACCTGCTGCAGCTGTGCGTCTGCCGTCAGCACCTGCTCCTTAAGGTCATACGTACCGTTAGCGGTAATCGTACCGCCGCCGTATTGCGCACTCACATCATGCAGCTGCACAACGTCCTTAGATACATCAAACGGCACACGCAGCTTTTCTGCCTTATATCCTTTATAGGCCAAGGCATCACTGCTCAGCACGCCAAAGCCTGAAGGAGAATCGGTGTTGCGCAAATCGGCTTCACCCTCCAGGTGCAGCTTCTGCCCGTCAACCAGAGCGTCAAGACTGCTGACGCTCACCAGATTTTCATCCGCGCGTACCAAGCCGTCAAGCTGCAGACTGTGCTGCTCGCCTGCCAGGCTCAGCTTACCGCTGAGTGCTGCCAGCTTCACTTCACCGCTAAAGCGCTGCTTGCCGTTCTTATTCACATAAATCAGAGCGAGCTTGCCTAAGCCGCCCTGCAGCTCATCGACATTACCGTATTGCTTGGCCAAAGCAGCATAGGGTGCCAGCGCCAGCTTATCGCCGGTCAGCTTCATGCGGCCTTCGCCCTTGGTAGTCATCGTGCCGGTCAGCTTCAGCTTATCGGCACCGCTTGTCACAGACAAATCCACGGCAAAATCAGGATTGGCACCGCCGTTGATATTGCCTTCCACGCCAAACTGCCACTTGCCCTGCGGCATAGTTACCACCATCTCGCCCTTGTCTACCGCCAGCGTACCGTAAAAAGGCGTTTCCTCAGAATCCGACGGCTTCAGCAGATTCTGCATATTCCATTTATTTTTGTCATTCATTGTGAGATATATTTTCGGGCGCATCACATCAATCCTGCTCAGCGCACGCTCAGGCTTCTGCATTGCCAGCCATGGGCGCAGCGTAAGCACAGTACGCGGCAGCTCGGCCACCTTCTCACCCTTGGCATCCTTTACGACAACATCCGTCAGCTCGGCTGTCAGGCCGCCTTCCCATTTCAGGCCGCCGATAGAAACACTGCCGTTGATGTATTCCGCTGCCAGCTGCTGCATTTGCGGTATCGCCTGCTTAATGTATTTAGGCATCACCGTATGAACTAAAAAGATATAGCCTGCCGCAAGCAGTATGATTAATGCTCCAACAAATTGTAGATATTTTTTCATGACACTTCACCATTCAATAGTTTAACAAAATTCTATGACAAAAATATGACAAGACTGTTTTTTATATACTTCGACTTTTATTTATTCGACATTAGCAGAAAACATCCTCTTATTGAGAAGAAATTTCTTTTATCCGCTGAAATCTCGGCTAAAGCCGCATAAAAAAGCCGGTGAGATTTATGCCCCACCGGCCTGATTGTGTCACTGTTTATTAAATTTACGCCTTAATTATTTGGCAGCCTCTTCGGTTTTTTCTTCGGCTGCTTTAACAGCTTTTGCAGTTTTGGCAGCCTGTACCTTTACGGCAGTAGCAGGATTGCTCATCGGTACGCCGATAGAGGTTTCCAGTGCGGTCTTGGATGTATTGTAATCATACAGAGCCTTAGTATAGTTGGTCTTAGCCTGAGTCAGCGCAACCTGAGCATCGAGTACGTCAGTGTTGGTACCCACGCCGGACATATAACGCAGCTGAGCGATACGGTAATCCTCATCAGCCTGCTCTACAGCCAGCTTAGTGGTGCTGATACGTTTTTCTGCTTCGCGCAGTCCCAGATAATTGCTGCGAACATCAAGGTTTACAGCATTCACGGTATCGCGATATGTTTCTTCAGCCTTTTTCAAATCAGCCTCAGCGCCGTGAATCTTGGACAGGGTTACGCCGGTATCGAAAACATTCATTTTTACATTAATACCAGCATACCATTTAGTTCTATTGTCGCCTAACCAATGATCTGATCCTAAAGCTTGAGTAGCACTTGCACTAACCTGCGGCATATGACCGCTGCGGGCAACCAACAATGCGCCCTTGGCAGCATCCACGCCATATTTAGCCTGCATCAGCTCTGGGCGGTGCTCGGCAGCATAAGCCAGGCAATCATCCATGTTTTTATCATAAGCATTATAAACAAGCAGATTATCGAGCTTCAGAGTAGTATCCATCGGCAGACCGACGATTTTGTTCATGTTCGCTTCAGCAACCTGATAGGCATTTTCTGCCTGAATCAGTGTCTGTTTAGCATTGGCCAGCTCCACCTGAGAGCGCAGCACGTCAACCTTGGCTACCACGCCAACATCATACTGTGCCTGAACATTTTTCAGATGGTCCTCCAGACGGGTAACGGATTCCGCGCTGAGCTTTTGGATATTATCTGCCTGCAGCATATTAAAATAACCGTCGGTAACGGTAGAACGCATTTCGTTATAGGTGCGTTGTACGCCAACCTCATTGTATTGATAGTTAGCCTTAGCCTGTTTAATGCTACCGCTCAATTTACCACCGGTAAAAATTGGCAGCGCTGCAGTCAGTGTGTTAGAATGCGTATTTGTAATGTTCTTAGGCGCATCATTATTACCGCTACGATTACTATCATGGTTGGCACTGATGCTGATACCGCGGCTCTGGCGGGCAGCGTTGTAGCTGGCACGCGCACTGTCAAGCTCGTATTGGGCAATGCTTACAGTCGGGTTGGTCTGGAACGCACGCAGCATAGCGTCGTCCAGATTTAAAGCAACGGTTTCGCCGGCAAAAGCACTTTGGCCCAGTGCCATGGTCAGCGCTGCAGATAAAAGCAAGAAACGTTTTGTTAATTTATTTCTATTCATCCGAAAAACCTCCATTTTCTAAAACTGACTAATCAGTCAGTAGTAAAATTATATATTTATTTAGGGCTGTTTGTCAAATATTTTTTAGAAATAAGTACGCACACCCATATAAGTATTAGCTTTATTACCGCGCACATCCATGGTTTCGCCGTAAAGCGACAGGTTATCATGCAAACGGAATTCGCCGCCCAGACGCACCTTGAGATCATCAAAATCGTATAACTGGGAATACAATCTGAAATCCCTGCCTAAATCATAGCTGGCGCCGACGCCGAAGTCACCCTGCATGGCACCCATACTGAAAGCAGCGTTGCCATACTGACGGCCTACGAGAAAATCGAATTTATTGGCATTGCCGATGTCATAACCGCCCATATAAAGGAAGGTATCATCCGCAGGATGCAGCGTTACGCCCAAGCTGCCGCGCCAGTCACCGCCCTTGGCGGCAAAGCCGGCGTCAGTCGAAACCTTCGCCTCGGTGATGGTTCCCAAAATTCTGTTGGCACGCTCGCTCGTTTCCTTGACGTTGACCAGCGTTTCCTTCAGCGATTTCTGTGTTACCGGATCCTTGGCTACAGTTTCCAGCACCTCGACAATATTTTCCATACGCTGGCTGGTGTCCGCCATATTTTGAGCAATCGCAGCCACATTCTGGCCTGTCTTGCCGTTATTGTCCACACCGGCCATAATGCTTTCGATATGTGCCGCCGTGCCGTTCATACGTTGGCTCAGCTCATTAATCTGATGAATCATCGAAGTAATATCCTGCTGGTTGGCTACTGCCACATCAGCCATGACCTTCGTGAAGGTATTCATGTTCTCGGCGATGTCATTCATATTCTTAAAGCCGGATTTCATGGCCTGCTGTACTTCCTTGTCGCCAAAAACATTTTCAAAGGCATTGGCTATATTTTCCATACGCTTCACCAAATCACCGGAGGAAGCAAAAAACTCATCCATACCGCCGCCTGGAACACCGTTAATCGTGCTGCCTTCAGCTACATAGCCATTACCCTGCTTAGCAGGAGGAATGACACTGACAAATTTTTCGCCCATAATACCGTCGGAAGAAATCGTAAAGGTTGCTCCCTGCGGTATTTTGATATCATCGTTGATTTCTGTGATAACCTCTACCTTATCGTGTGCCACATTAATTTTTTTAACCGTGCCTACCTGCACGCCTGCATAGCGCACAACATGCCCAGGCATCAGTCCGCTTACCTGAGGATAGTTAATGCGCAGCTCATAGCCTTTTTTGCCAAAGCTGAAAGCACCCATAAAGGTAATAATGCCGGCCAGCACCACTGCGCCGCCTAATGCAAAGGCACCTACCTTAACCTCACTGCTGCTCATCCTTCTCCTCCTCTTTCAATTCAGTACCGTTAATAAATGCTTTAACGATAGGATTAGTGCTGTTTTTTATCTCCGCAACCGTGCCTATCTGCACAATGCGTCCATTATATAGCATAGCGATACGGTCTGCGGCGTAATAGGCCGATTCCATATCGTGTGTTACCAAAACCGATGTTACTCCCAGCGTCTGCTGAGTTTTGCGTATTAGCCTGCTGATGGTCATCGTCATTACCGGGTCCAGACCTGAGGTGGGCTCGTCATAAAAAACCATCTGCGGCTGCATAGCCAGCGCCCGCGCCAAACCGACGCGCTTTTTCATACCGCCGGAAAGCTCTGCCGGCAGCATGTGCTGCGTATTCGGCATGCCTACCATCTCCAGCAGCTTGCCGACGCGCTCCTGTATTTCCTCCTCCGGCAGCTTAAAGTGCCGCCGCAGGCCAAAGGCTACATTCTCGCCTACGCTCAAAAAATCGAACAAAGCGGAATACTGAAAAACTACGCCCATATGCTGGCGTAGGCCATCCCATTCATCCTCTGTGAAGGCGCTTACCTCCTGACCGTCGATAACAATACTGCCGGAAGTAGGTGCCAGCAGTCCTGTCAGCAGCTTGATGATGGTACTCTTACCGGTACCGGAAGGACCGATAACCGCCAGCGTTTCACCCTGACGTACATCCAAATCAAGATTATCAAGAATTACCTTGCTGCCGAAGGCCATTTTAAGTTGTCGGAGCTGAATCATTGCTTCGTTGGACATATTTCCGGCTCCTTACACATACAAAACGATAGAAAGAAAATAGTTGATGATAAACACCAGAATAATCGAAAGCACTACCGAGGCAGTGGTCGCCAGACCAACGCCCTCAGCGCCGTTCGGCGCGTTCAGGCCCTTATAGCAGCCCACGATAGCAATTATCGCACCAAAGACACAGCTTTTGACCATGCCGCCAAATACGTCATAGAACTCTGCCAGTGTCCTGATAGAATTTTCATAAGTAAAGCTGCCGATGCCGGCGTAATAATGCGCCACAACCCAGCCGCCGATATTACCGATAAAGTTGGCAAAAACAACCAGCACTGGCATCATCAGCACCAGCGCAATAAAGCGCGGCACCACCAGATAGCTCACTGGATTGGCAGCCATAACACGCAGCGCGTCAATCTGCTCTGTAACCTTCATCGTGCCAAGCTCCGCCGCAATCGCCGCGCCTATACGGCCGGCAACAACAACGCCTGTCAGCACCGGCACCAGCTCACGCGCCATAGCGATAGCTACAATGCCGCCTACGGAAGAGGACGCACCCAGACGCACGAACTCCTTGGCCGTCTGTACGGAAAATACCATACCGGTACAGAGAATCGTCATCATCACAATCGGCAGCGAATCCGCTCCCAACAGTGCCATCTGACGCACTACCTCCTTAGCGTTGGCATCCTTCAGATGTCGCAGCGTTGCCAACAGCAGCAGCGTCAGCCTGCCGCTGGCGGCACAGAAGTCCAATATTCTGTTGCCCATTGCTTCACAGAGAGATTTCAGCATCTTTACATCCTTATCTTCAGCTTTTTTTACATAATTATTATACCGCCAAATTATGGCGAATGTATGACACAAAACAGCCATACCGATACAGTAACGGGAAAAATTTTGTTAAGCGAAAGAAAATATCACTCTGTAGATTTACTTGTCAACAGTAAGCACGATTTCGCTCTCGCCGTCAATAATAAAATCAAAGGGATACTTCTGCTTGAACGGAGAGCCCTGCAGCATACCTGCAAGGCCGGCATCGTTAGCCGCAGCCTCCGGATTCGGCGGCTGCATTTGTCCCATCGCCACATCAATAATCAGCTCATTATTCTTGTCGGCCGTATTCACGCTCTTGATATAATCGCTGAGCTTGTGGCGTGTTTCCTTTTTCTTGGCAGCGGGAACACCCTCGGACTGCTGCTTGCGCAGCAATTCGATAGCCCATGCCATGCTGATGCCACCGCGCACGTTCAGCGCCAGCTTGCCGCCCGGATGATCCTTAGGCACCTTGAAATAAACTGTCTTGGTAAATTCTTCGCCGCGGTAAGGCTTCATAGTAACATCAACAGCTACCTTATCACCGGGCTTAACCTTGGCATTCTTGGTGCGCACGTTAAGAATTTCCGCTACCTGCACCGCATTGCTGACCTCTGCCTCTACGTTGATACCGTAAATCTGCACAGGCTCGAACTTGTTCTGCATCAGAATTGTTACAGCCTCCGTCAGCTCCGCATCCAGATTTTTCAGCAGCGCGTCATTGGAATAATACATATTTTCGCGGTCAATAGTCAGTATTTCCTTTTTGCTGTCCACGCCGGTAATGGTAAAATGCAGCTTGGCCGTACCGCCGCCGTTGCGGTCCACAGTCTTGCTCACTGTATTTACTACAGCCGCATCCACCATCGAAGGCACCAGTTGCTCGTCGTCAATCAGACGCATGCGCATGCTGTTTGCCTGTCCGCGGCTGCTGTCGTTGACCGTAACAAACATCGGAATAGAATCGGGCTGCTTGCCTACTACACCGCCGATACCGCTGGAACGGTCCTGTGTAATGCTGCCGATAGCCTCGCCCAGATTGCCTACCTTATAGCTGCTCTGCAGGTTAGGAACTACGCCCAGCACCCACACCTTATTCATAAAGAAATTGCTGCTGCCACGCTGCATAAAGGGATGGCCGAAGGCCAGAATCTTACCGCTGTCATCGGTCCAGGTAACAGTACCGAGAGCGCCAAGAGTCATATCACCCTGCATCAGAGCAACACCGACACTGCTGCCGGGCTCCAACGGCTTATCGCTGGAAGCGCCCGTGCCGCCGCTGTTGACAGCAGTCAGGCCGAAGGGCTGCAGCTTCTCCTGCAGATATTCCATGCCGTATTCCGTAAAACCGCCTGCCATCAGCGCCGTTCCCTTAGGAATCCAGTCTGCTGGCAGCTCTCTCGGTTCGTCCAGAAGCGGCAGCATTTTGCCGATCGGTGTCAGAAAGCAGTAATGCGGATCGTTGAAGGTCTTGCCAAAGGCCACAGCACCCACCAGTCTGCCGTCTACATAAACAGGACTGCCGCTCATACCCTGAGCAACACCGCCTGTCTTTTCAATCAGATCGCCGTAAAGGCGCACAAAAATATTATATCCCATAGCTTCACTGCCGTTGACACCTAAAATTTCTACATTGAAGGTTTCAATAGTATCACCGCTGATAACGGTTTTGCCTATGCCCTGCATACCTGCACGCAGGTCACGCACCGGCATCAGAGGAACATTGGCGGCAGCTGCCGTCAGCAGCTGGCAGCAAAACAATAATGCTAATAAAAATACTCTCATACTCGCTCCTAAAAATAAAATATTTACCGGTCCGCTTCCGGTATTTTGCTCTATAATACTACAAAAACCGGCGGCTAAGAAGCTCGCCGGTTTTCTTTACCGTTATTCACTAACCTTAGCTACAACCTGCTGTGCCTCAATCTTATCACCCGGTTTAACCAGTACCTGGCTAACCTTACCTGCAGTTGTAGCACGCGCAGCAGCAATACTGCCGCCAGCTATAGATTTTACCTTTACCAGAATGTCACCCTGCTTAACCTGGGTGCCCTCCTGTGCCAGTCCATCGGCAACTACAATACCGCTGACAGCGGCGCGCTGGTCAGTCACAGCAGCACAGCCAACGGCAGCAAGTGTAAAGATGCCTAAAGCGGCAATAGTCAAAATCACTATTAACTTTTTACCCATGTGACTCACCTCATTTCAGATATATTTCTCTAACATAAATTATACAGCCTCAGCAATATTTTGACAAGTGAACAGACTGTAAACAGCTCTTAAATAAAACATTATGAAAATCATCTGCAGTTAAAAAATTACCGGCACATAATTTTTTACGCTTTTTTTGCCTATCCTACCCGAAATCACCCTTTGGGGTAGGGTGCAAAAGCGTTTTTTTGGCTATAATATAAGCATCAAAGAATATAAATTCCACATCTGGAAAGGAGATGTTGTTATGAAAATCAAAAATTTTGCTATCGGAGCACTGGCAGCAGCAATGCTCTTTACCGGCACATCTGTTATGGAGGCGGCAGTCTATAATAAATCCGCAAGCACCCCCCATAATGAGATTGACTCCCGCTGCGGCAGAACAGAAGCCTTTCTGCTGAAAAGTACCCGCTTTAATGTAAAGCTTACCATGACCGTAAACTATGCCGATGATTATGTCGCTCCCTGCTTCAGCCGCAAGGGCATCTACATCAGCGATATGGAGGCCAAAGCTATTGCCTTTGCCGCCTTGCAGATGTATGATGTGCAGCAAAACAGTAACGGCGCCACAGTAAGCTTCAGCGCCAAGGGCGAAGCCGATTCCGGTGACGGTGATTACTGGCTGACTACTATTTATGACAACAAAAAATATATCAATGCCTTTATCAGTACCTACGATGAGCTCCGCACCGAAAATGCACACTCTATCCCTGCCAGCAAAAGCTATGCTCAATACGGAGACAACATGTCTGCCGAAAGTTTGCAATACTCCAATCAAAGAATATCCAACCTCTACAGCAAATTTGAAAACATGGAAAGCTATTGGGCTCCCGGCGTAAAACTGGTTTTAACCGGCGACTATGTAAACTTCCGCACCGCCCCCTCCACGGACAGCAATGTAATTGATTCGCTGATGTCCGGCGAAGAAATAGCACCGTTAAAAGGCGCATTCGAAGCCGAGGGACGCCAATGGTGGAAGGCTATTAACGCTCAAGGTGAGGTTGGCTATGTAAGCGCAGATTTTGTACGCGTAGCCTGCTAAATAAGCATTAAGGAAGTATCACCAATGCTCAAAAAACTTTTAGGCTTAATATTTAGCGTCTGCCTGCTGCTAAGCTGCAGCTTGGCAGCTGCGGCGCCTGCGTCCGCGCTGTTCGGCAACGCCAGATATCTCATCTGCATCCACAAGCAAAGCTACCGCCTTGACGTCTATCAGCAGGATGTGGAGGAAACAGTCTGCAGCTATCCTATCGCTGTTGCCCAAAACCCCGGCGACAAGCAGTACACCGGTGACAACCGTACCCCCACCTCCTGGGGCAGTGCAGCAGCAATTCCCTCCTACTACACAGGTGCGGCAGTAGGCGTGCCTTCGGCGCAGGTTCCCTTCCGCATCGAAGAGATTTGCCCGGCGCATTACTGGACGCACGATTTCAGTGACGGCAAGGGCGTAATCGAAGGTGCCTACGGCCCCTGGTTCCTTTCGCTGGACACCGGCTGGATAGGCATCGGCATTCATGGTACGCATGACCCCGCCTCTATCGGCACCATGGCCTCCGAAGGCTGTATCCGCCTGCGCAATGCGGATATCCAAACCCTTAAGGAGCTTGTCTGCAGTGATAACGGCGGCATAGGCACCGGCGTTATCATCACCGAGGATTAAGCTATAACCCGCAACAACAAAACAAGGAGCTGTCACAGCTAACGCGTGACCGCCCCTTGTTTTTTATTTTTCCTATATAACCAGCTTATTTTTCCTATATAACCAGCTTATTTGATAAACAATCCCAGACCGATGCTCACCCAACGCTCGCGCCCGTCCGAAGGCTTGTTGACGATTTTGCCGTTGATGACCATTTCGCTGCTGCCGCCGCCATCATAATTGACAGCGCTCACCACACCCAGCTTCACAAAATACTGCGCCAGCTCCGCAAGTGTCATGCCTGCGGAAGCACTGCTTCTGCCGTCAACAACAAGCATTAAAAGCGTGCCGTCCGGTTTCAGGCCTACCGCAGTGCGCGGTGCTCTGCCACGCGCAATATCGGGAGCCATCTGCTCCTCCGCAGTACGCACATTCACCCTGCCGTTTTCTACCAGCAGCGGACCGCCGCTGACAACAGTCGTTGCCGCATCCGCAATGCTGCTGCCAAGGCTCTGCGTGAGTATTACATGGTCGCCCAGGCGCAGGCCTGCCAGAGCAGCCGCATTTGTGCCATGACCGGAAAGCACTACGCAACCCGGCTCCAAAGGCATATTGCCTGCTGTGGAAACAGCAACAACACGGCCGTTTTTGATTTTTACCTCACGCCCGTACTGATTCGTTTTGGTCGACGTAGCGTAATAGGAATTAAACAGCACCAAATCATTGGCAATGCGCGCACGGTTCATGCCCTTCAGCTGCAGCGCTCTGCCGTCAGGAAGTGTTACGCTGCCGGTGTAGGCAATGTCGCGCACAATCTTCTGCTCGTTGCCCTGCACTACATAACCGCTGCGCGGCGTAGCATCCATAGCGACAAAATTGCCCTTATCCTTAACGTTGCCGATAACCCAGCCGTCGGTATCAAAATACGACGCATTGATGGCAGCCAAAAGGCCTCTTTGCGCTGCCTGCGCAGCCAGGCTGCCGCGTCCGTTATACATGCCTGCAGCAGAAAATGGTCTTAGCTCCAGACGCGCCGAAGGCGCAACGCTCACCAGATAGCTTACTATTGGTCTGCCGTTCAGCTCCTCCTGCGCATAGGTATAGGTAACGCCGCCAGCAAGCTGCGTTGTTGTTTTGCTGATAGGAATGCGGTAAATATCCAGCACCAGACGGTCAGGATTTTTCAGGTTATACAGCTTGTACTGGCAATCCTTCGTTAAATCTATAACAACCTGGGCCTTTTTCTTCTTTTTGGCAGGCACCGTAATGCTTTTAATCACTACATCTTTTTTAATAACCGGACTTTGCGCCAGCGCCGTACCCTCAGGCAGATTGACCACAATTTGCAAGCCATTTTTTTCATCTGTATATTTAATTGGCTCCGTACTGTCGAACACCAGACGTACTCGCGCAGGACTAACGCTGCTACGCACCGCTGTAACGGGAGTGGCGCTCGCCGCGAGCGGAGCAGCGCACAGCGCAGCCAGCATACAAACAGAACATATCAGTTTTTTGAAATTCATATTCAGGACCTCTTAAAAGAAAAACTAGTAGAAGATTGAAGAATGCATTAGAGCGTTGTGAGCCCCCTTCCGCCTCGCTACGCTCGGCACCTTCCCCAAAGGGGCAGGCAAGAAAG
>OGXX01000556.1_pt1 | contig 40969 bp, 27 predicted proteins | sample 1576301 | NCBI WGS metagenome assembly OGXX01 (sample SAMEA3541469, study PRJEB24748) | human gut metagenome | biome: human gut; feature: human-associated habitat; material: faeces | place: China | collected 2012
GGGTATGGATTCGTTCTTGGGTAGGAGGAGCTCGTTTTTGTCGTCGTCGAGAAGGAGTGTCTCGCGTGACCATGTCTGGTACACTTCGCCGCTTACGAGTTCGCCTTCGAGTTCCTTGAATTTGGAGTATATGGCTTCTTTCTGAAGGTCGAGGATCTTTGACTGGAGGGTCTGGCGGAGGTTGAGGATGGCGCGGCGTCCGAAGTCGGCGAAGAAGATCTCCTTGGTGTGGTCCTCGCCTATCTCGGCGTCAGGATCCTGGTCGGCGCGTGCGTCGGAAAGGCTTATCTGGGTGTTGGGGTCGGTGACTTCACCGTCGGGAACCACTTCAAGGTTCTGGAATATCTGGACGTCGCCCTTGTCGGGGTTCATTATGACGTCAAGATTCTCGTCGGTGCCGAACATTTTTGCGAGCACGTTGCGGAAAGACTCCTCGAGCACGCTTATCATCGTGGCTTTGTCGATGTTCTTGAGTTCTTTAAACTCGGCAAAACGCTCCACCATGTTGGGAGCTTCCTCTTTTCTGGCCATATCGGTATGTTATGAGTAACGGTTACGGTTATTTGAAATTAAGCACGCATGTCACTTTCGTGGCTTCGGCGTATGGTATTGTGACGGGTGTCTCTACTATTTCGGGACGTTTCTTTCCTTCGGGGCGGACTTTCTGCGACACGAGAATGGTGAATGTGTCATCGGTAGCTTCGGTGAGCCGGCCGCGGAGCCGGCGGTTGCCGGTGGCGAACACTTCCACTTCACGGCCTATGTTCTTGAGATACTGGCGGTGAACCTTGAAGGGGGATGTGAGTCCTGCTGACCCTACTTCGAGGTCGTAGTCTTCTATGTCGCGGTCGAGTGCGGCCTCGATGGCGCGTGTTATGGCGGCGCAGGTGTCTATATCGACTCCTGCGGGACTGTCGATCTCCACAGTTATGGAATTGGCGGGTGTGACTGTAACGTCGACGAGGAAGGCGGGTGTGCCTTCTATTGCCTTTTCCACTGTGGCTGTGACTATGGATTTGTCGATCATTGCTGTGTATATAAACAAAAAGAGAAGGCTTCAGCCCCCTCCGGTGACGTTGTTACGAAATAACGGTGCAAATATAGTGAAATCTGCCGGATTTCACAATTTTTGTGAGGTAAATGCAGGGTATAAAGGATGTATTTAAGAATGATTAACCTCGATGCGGGCTGAATTGTGAAAATTTAACCCGCACCGAGGATGTTATGTCATGTTGCCGGATCAGCACACGGGGGTAGGTGTGCAGGGGATTTTGGCCACCCGGCGTTCGTGACGTCCGCCCTCGAACGGGGTGGAGAGGAATGTGTCGACTATGGCCATTGCTGTCTCCACGGGGATGAACCGGCCGGGGAGCACGAGGACATTGGCGTCGTTGTGGCGCCGGGCCAGGGCTGCGAGTTCGGCTGTCCAGCACAGGGCGGCGCGTATTCCCTGATGTTTGTTGAGGGTCATTGCTATTCCGTTGCCTGAGCCGCATATTGCGATACCGGGATAGCACACGCCGCTTTCCACGGCTGCGGCGCACGGGTGGGCGTAGTCGGGATAGTCGCAGCTGTCGGTGCTGTCGGTGCCGAAGTCCATATAGGATATGCCGAGTTCCACGAGATGTTTCTCTATGGCCACTTTCATGTCATAGCCTGCATGGTCGCTGCATAAGCCTATTTTCTTGCCTGATTTCAGAATAGTCATAATGGTGGGTTTTGTAGGGTTATGATGAATAAATTATATGGCGGGTCACGACACGGTGAGTACGAGATGGTCCCACAGGCATGGGGGTATGAGCCGTTCGAGCCGGGCCACCAGTCCCCAGCGGGAGTCGATGTATTCGACGCGGCGTCCCTTGAGCACGGCTTTTTCGATGAGTGGGGCGGCATAGTCCACCGACATGGACATGGGGTAGGATTTGTCCGGGTCAAGCAGCGGTGTGCGGATGAATCCGGGGCGTATGTCGGTTATGCGCACGTTGATGTGGTGCAGGTGGGCGAGCTGCCTCAATGCTTCAAGGTAGCGCTGCTGGAATGCTTTGGCGGCGCTGTAGGCGGGTGCCATGGCGAGTCCGCGCACTCCTGCCACTGATGTTATGGCTGCTATGCGTCCGGGCACGGGGCCGTTGGCTGTGTCGCGGAAGTAGCGCATGGCTTCATTGACGATGCGGGCCCATCCGGTGACGTTGACAGCAAGCGATGAGGAGGTGAGGGTGTTGTCGATGTCGGCGGAATCGTTGTAGACTCCTGCCGCCATGACGAGTATGTCCATTCCGTCGATGTCCTCGATGAGGTTGCAGAAGCGTGCGGGGGCATCAGGATCGGTTATGTCGATGGTGCGGTATGCCACTGATGCGGGATAGAGGGATTTGATTTCCCTGAGGGGCTCTTCGCGGCGCGCCGCGAGGCCCACGCGGCAACCGACCCGGGCGAAGTCGAGTGCCATCCGGCGTCCGAGACCGGAGGAGGCGCCTATGATTACGATTTTTTTCATGAGATAATACTATAGCGATATATTATTCAATAACCGCCGGAGGTGCCTTGCGGTTCAGGGGCAGGGTGTACATAAGCGATATGGAGCCGGTGAATGAGGATCCCCGTTTGCCGAATCCGGGCACTGTCATGGCGGCGCCGTAGGGGGCCCGTGAGGAGTGGATTATGTTGTGCCATTTGATGCCCCATCCCATGGCGAAGTTCTTTATGAGTGTCACTTTGAGCTGCAGGAGCACTTCCACGTAGCCTGTGGTGACGGTTTGTGACGGTATGGAGAAGTGTGACGGATCGTCCCAGTAACCTTCGTCAAGGGTTATGTCGGTGACTTTGTAGGAGAAGCGGGTGAGGCCGTAGCGTGCGCCGGCAAGTATCTGGTAGGCCGGGTTGGAGTTGTAGAGGAAATTGTAGTTTGCTCCGATCTTGAAGTATGGCGCGAGGGGGGAGGTGAACCGGAAATTGGATCCGGAGGGCTGGTCGGAAGCTGATGACAGGCCGAATTCCACGACGGGGTTGTAGCGGTTGTGGAGGCTCAGTTCGGCCCACAGCGAGGCGCCGCCGTAATGCTGGCCGAAGATGCGCATCACGGGGTCCCATATGTCGGCGCCTATGGTTACGGCATGGAAAAGCGGATAGATCATTTTGGGCACGCGGTGGGTGGCGGAGTCGAGCGCGGCGCTGTCGGAGGGTGCGGGCAGTGCGTCGGGCCGGGTGGAGAGGGTGTCGCGCACGGCCACAGGCACCTGCGGCGCTCCTACGGGTGTGATGCGGCGCTGTGCTCCGGCGCAGATGGTTACGAGGGCTGCGAGGAGGGCCGCAAGAATGGTTATGCGTGCTGACTGCTTCATCGGAAATAGATTTTCAGGCGTTGGCGGTCAGTGTTGGTTATGATGGAGTCGGTCACTTCCACGGAGGAGATGAGATGTGATGTATGGGTGAGCCCGGTGATGGTGTAGCGGTACATGGCCCCGCACTCTTCGGATGCGAAGTAGGGTGTGGAGGTGTAGGTGAGGGTTATGGTGTCGTTGAAGGCCGGATCGCTGAGGAGCTTCATTGTGTAATGGAAGCAGAAGGATGTGGACGCGGCGGTGGAACGCAGGGGCAGGTAGATCTGCGACAGGGGGTCGCCCGGACTGTAGAGCGCTGAGTCGCCGGGAGCGCCCACGCCCCATACTTCCAGCGAGTCCACGGCCACGGCCTCGCCTGTGGATGCGAGATAGAATCCGGCCAGGGGGATGGAGTTCTGATTGTCGGTGCATCCGGCTGTGTTGCAGCTGTGGGTCATTGCAGCTGCTGCGAGGAGTGCGGCGCACGTGATAATGTAGTTGCGGTTCATCGCTGCAAAGTTACTCACACTTTAGCGGATATTCAAATTTATCACATCAGGGCGAGTCCGCCGCGCGATGTTTCCTTGTAGAGGCTGGGTATGTCGTGGCCGGTGCGTTTCATGACGTCGACAACGCGGTCGAACGACACGGAGTGGCGTCCGTCGGAGAACGAGGCGTAGAGGTTGGAGTCGAGGGCTCGTGCGGCGGCATAGGCGTTGCGTTCGATGCAGGGGATCTGGACGAGGCCGCACACGGGGTCGCATGTGAGGCCGAGGTGATGCTCGAGTCCCATCTCGGCTGAGTATTCTATCTGTGCCGGGGTGCCTCCGAAGAGCTGCGATGCGGCAGCGGCGGCCATGGCGCATGCCACTCCCACCTCGCCCTGGCACCCTACTTCGGCGCCGGATATGGAGGCATTGGTCTTGACCACGTTGCCGAACAGTCCGGCTGTGGCGAGTGCGTGGAGTATGCGGGTCTCGCTGAAGCCCTTTGAGGTGTGGAGGTGGTAGAGCACGGCGGGCACTATGCCGCATGATCCGCATGTGGGGGCTGTGACAATCTCGCCGCCGGCGGCGTTTTCCTCCGACACCGCGAGGGCATAGGCATAGACGAGTCCGCGGCTTTTGAGCGATGTGTTGTGTCCGGCGGCATTGACATAGTAGCTCACTGCCTTGCGGCGCACCCCGAGTCCGCCGGGCAGCACGCCTTCGGCTTCTATGCCCCGCTCCACGGCGGCTTTCATCACTTGCCACACGCGGCGGAGATAGTCCCATACGCCGGAACCTTCCCAGCGGTCGACGAACTCCCAGAACGAGCCTCCGGTCTCGTCGGTCCATTTCTGTATCTCGGCTATGGTTGACATGGGGTAGATGTTGCGTGCCGGGCCGCGCTGCTCGCCTTCAGCAATTATGTCGCCTCCGCCCACGGAGTACCATGTCTGCGAAAGGATCCCGCTGCCGTCGGGCGCGAGGGCACGGAAGCGCATGCCGTTGGGATGGGCGGGCAGGAATGTGTCGGGGCGCCAAATTATGGATGTCTTGCCGCGTGGCGATAGTTCTTCGATGATGGCGGTATCGGTCATGTGGCCGCGGCCTGTGGCGGCGAGGGAGCCGTAGAGGGTGACTTCGAAGCTGAGGGGGCCTTCGGGAAGTGCCTCCATGAAACGCAGGGCTGCCGCGCGCGGGCCCATTGTGTGGGAACTTGACGGTCCGCGGCCTATCTTGAATATTTTGGTGATTGAATCCATATAGAGTGTTGTGTTGCAATATGCAAAGATATGGATAAATTAGGAATTAGGAATTATCCGATGGGGGATAAAAAAGGTCCCGGAGTGCGGGACTCCGGGACCGGGAGGGGTTTTGGCCCCCGCTTATGAAACAAGGTTTATTTAACGGCTATCTTGAATGCCTTGCGGCCTGCCTTGACGGCATAGACGGCACCTGAGGCCACTTCCACGCGGCAGCTGCCGGCGCCGGAGTGCAGGATGCGTCCGGCCATGTCGGCTACTGTGACGGCTGTACCGTCGGGAGCTGTTACGAGAATGGCTCCATGGTCGGCGCGTACGTCGATGGCCGAGGCCATTACGTTGTCAAGGGCCGAGAGGTCGACGGTGACGGGGGCAGTGGGAGCCGATTCGCCCTGGGCGGTGTAGACGGCTGTCACTCGGTAGGTGTGCGGGCCCTCGGTCGGGTCGGCATGGAGGTAGGCAGTGGATGTGACGGGTGTGCCGTTGAGCTTGACTCCGTCGCAGTACACATTGTAGCCCTCGAGGGTGTAGCCGGAGAAGTCGCCGCCTGCTACGGTGAATGTGATGTCATCGACCATGAGCATAAACGAATCAGTTGCTATGAAGCGTATGGCGAAACGCTTGGCTCCTTCGGGGAGATCGTAGCTGTACTCTGTCCATGCTCCGGGTACGGCGTTGACAGTGCCGAGTGAATTGAAGTCGGCGGGATCCATGGATCCGGTGGAGTAAAGCACTTCGAACGCATCGGGATATTGATCGTTGTAGGAGCGGGCGAAGAACGATATTGTCTGGGCTGTGCCGGTAAGTTCGGGTGAGATGGCCCAGTCGTCGTTCTGTTCGCCGGCATAGTTGAACAGTGCCGCAAGGTACTTGTTGCCTGAATGAGCGGCGAAATATTGATTGAATGTGTTGGTGTCGGAGTTGTCGAACACGAAGAACGACGCTGTTTCCTCGGTGGGTACATTGGGTATGTCAATGCCCTGGAAGCCGCCTACTCCGGCTCCGTCAAGGTCAATGAATGTCCATCCGGCGGCCGAGCCTATGGCGAATGACTCGCATGACTCGAAGTCCTCGGTGACGCGGGTAGGTGCTCCGGGTGTGAGGTCGGGTGCCGTCCATGTCAGATTCACGCCGCTTTCGCTTACGTTGGCTTCAAGTGCGGTGGGTGTGGGATGGTTGGGTTTGGTGACCTTTACGGTTACGGATTCGGAGGTGTTGTCGGCCATGTTTCCATCGGCGGAATAGTTGACGATGGCATGGAATTCAAGTGTCTCCGGTGTGGCTATGTTAGTGGGGTATTCAGCCTTTACAACCGCTGAAGCGCCTGTGGCGAGTGCCGGGCCGGTGACTGTTGCGAATTTGTCGGCGCCGCAGAAGAAGTCGACGGTGTAGCTGTCGGCGGCGTTGGCGCCGAAGTTGCTGACTTTGAGACTTACCTCAACGGGGTCGCCGGCCTTGACGTTTGCCGGGGCGGTGATGGTGCCGGCGGCGAGGTTGTGGTCGATAGGCTGGTCGATGGTGAAGCAGTCGAGGAGCACGCCCGCATAGTTGTTGAACACAATGTGCAGTTGGAAGCGGATAGCTTTGCCTTTGAATGCGGCGAGCGGCACTGTGATGCGGTTCCACTGATCCTCTACGCCGTTGGACAGGGCGAATACCGATTCCGCGCGTACGAAGCCTTCGCCGGCGTCGATGAGCACTTCAAGGGTGTTCTGATCCTCGGAGCCGAGTCCAAAGTAGTAGAACGAGAGTTCGGGGGCGGTGGCCTGTCCGAGGTCAATGCGTGAGGATAGCAGGTCGAATGTCTGGCCGGCTGCCGTGGCTCTGGCTTCGAAGAATCCGTTGTCACCATCGGATGACTTGACATCGCTGTAGTGGGTGTCATCTATAACGGAGGGTGTGGCCATGCCGCCTATGGCGAAGTCGTGGGATAGCCCGGCATCGGCGAATGATTCGAAGAATGGCAGGGTGTAGGGTGCGCCTACGGGCACTACTCCCGAGCCAATGCCCTTGCCAAAGCCTGCGGTGGTGGCGGGGAACAGGGCATATTGCACGAGCTTCTGCTCTGCATCGGCCGCGCATTCGCGGTGGGTGAAGGTGTTGGCGGTGATATCCTCGGCAATGGTAGTCTGCGAGTTGTCATCCTCTATCCGGACTATGGTGTAGGTTACGGCTCCTGCGGGGAGGGGGAGTCCGTTGACATCGGCAGTGACGGGATCCCAGGTGAACACAACTTCGCCGAAGTCGGCTCCTGAAGCGGCTTTAAAAGAGGCGGGGGTGGCCGGTACGTCGAAGCCTATGTAGGCTGTGGCTGTGGCGGAAAGGCCGGCTCCGGAAGCGTTTGACGGAATCACGGTGTAGGTCACGGTGCCGGCGGGAGCGTTTTCATCGGTCCACGATGCTGCCGCGCCTATGGCAGGATTGAGGGTTGCTACAGGCTGTTCGGAGCCCTCGCGGTAGATCTCGACTTTGTCAAGCGAGGTGAGGGTGCCGCCTCCCATGTTCTTAGAGGGTGCGGTAAAGCTTACTGTAGCTTTGGCGGCACCTGCCGGGTCGGGGGTGACGGTGAGTCCGGTAACGGCTGCGGGAGCGGCGTTGTCGAGGGGTGCGGAGAGCGAGAAGTTGTCGACATAAAGGTAGAATGCGTCAGCATCGGAGCATGCCTTTATGCCGATGTAGTATGTGCCGTCGGTCTCGGGCGAGAACGCTACTGAGATATGCTCGGGCGAATCGATGTCGTTGGCGATATCCGTGGGGGTCACGAGGCATGTAGTCATGGCTGCGGCTGTGGGGGCTGTGCCGAGATAGGCTGCCACACGTTCGGGGAAGTTCTTGCTGTAGCCGTAGGTGTCGAACGACAGGATGTAGTTTTTGCCGGCCTGAAGCCTGATGGCGGGGGTGATTAGGTAGTCGTCGGCATTGTTGGCTCCCGAATAGATGTAGCGGGCCTGTGAGTTGGCGAACTCCCATGTGCGTCCGTCGCCGTTGTTGTCAACCACGCTGAACATGGCGAAATCGTCCTTGGTGTCGAATCCTGTTGCAAACGGCGGTGTTGCTGTGCCGAGTACCACGCTGTTGGAGCGTACGGCGTCGGAGGTCTGGCCTTTGTAGAGCGTTTCCACGGTGTAGGAGAGGGCTTCCAGGCCCTGTTCAGGTTCGGGATACGCTTCGGTGAAGGTGGTGGAGGTGTGGGAAGCCGCCACAACCACATCGCCGGGATGGCGTGTGATGCGGTAGGCGAGCGATGCGGGGTCGAGTGTGGCTCCGTTTTCGCCTTCGGTGGGGGCAGTCCATGTCAGGGTGGCTGTGCCGCCGGTGTAGACGAGGCCCACGCCGGTAGCGGCCATGGGTGTGTCGGTGCCCACATAGAGTGTGGTTTTGGTTTTCGGCCCGGTGCCGGTGGCGTTGGAGGCCGTGACGGTGAATGTGTAGGTGCCGCTTTCGGTCAGGGTGACGGGGGCGGATACGGCTGTTCCGGCCTGTGCGGAGCCTGTGGCTACCTGTGAGTCGTTGGCGGTCACGGTCCATGTCATTTCACCTGTGGCGGCTGTGCCGTCGTAGAGGGTGGAGGGGAGGGGGAATGCCACTGTGCCTGAAAGGGCGTCGCTGGGGAATGTGACGGTGAGGTCGTCTACGGCAGCGGGAGCCTTGTCGGCTGCAGCGGGCGCGGGCATGAACATGCCGTTGAGCTGCTCTTCGTCGGGCATGTCATATACCTTAGTGGCGTTGCCGGCGGTGTCTATGGCATAGAAGGCGGAGCCTTGATCCAGTGAGGAGGCATAGTAGAAACGGCCTGTGCGGTTGTCGAATGTGCCGGTGGTGATGTACTGTGTGACAATACCGGTGGCTTTTACGAGTGTAAGGTCGCCGGTGGCTTTGTTTACGGTGTAGAAGTTGCCTGCGGCGTCCATTGCATACATTGTGCCGTCGGCAGCGATACCGGTGCCGGTGAGAGTGGTGCCGTCGGTATAGGTCTTGACAGGTGTTACCTGAAGGTTTTCAGGATCCATGGTGCCGAAGAATGTGGCTCCGGTCTCGAGGTTGCCGAATGCTCCGTAGGCGCGACCTGTTGTCTCATCGTAGGTGAGGTCGAAGGCTGACCATGTGGGATTGTCGATCATTCCGCTGTCGATGGTCTCGCCGGTGGAGAGATCGATGATGGACAGGTAGGTGATGGTCATTCCGAACATTTCATACTGATAGAGGCTGAGCATCTTGCCGTCGAATGGCACTACTCCGAGATTGCCGGAGAAGTCCTCGTTGATGAAGATGGGAGTGAATGCGGCTACTGATCCGGATGTGGGGATGGAATAGAGTCCGATGGGCGAGTTTTCCTGTGTCCAGGTGTCGGAGTAGGAAATTACAGCGTTGGCGGGCAGTGTGGAAGCTGCTCGGTAAGGGCCGGGAGCTGTGCGCTGCGGGCGGTAGGTCACTGTGTTCCTTGATTTGAGGAACGGGTTGGCGTTTTTGTTGACGCGCCGGGCTTTGGGCCATGCCGCTGTGCCTTTGGGGGCTTTGGCGGCAGGTGTCAGGACCGTTGTGGCGGTCTTGACGGAGGGTTGCTGATCCGTGCCGGCCTGAAGCTTCTTGGCCGGGGTGGCTGCACCGGCCGATATTACGGCTGCTGCAAGCATGGGAAGTAGAATCCTGTTTTTCATACTGTGAAATTTGGTTTATACAAAAGTTTCTTGCAGCCAAAGATAAAGTGTTAGAATCATAAATGCAAACAAATGAACATAAAAATATAATTTTATTAAATTATGGGTGCTTGGAGGGTGGGGTTGATTGCATAATGACAGGAAAAGTGTGGGGAGTGGTGGGGAATTAGAAATTGGGAGGGAGGAATTGGGAATTATTACTGTGATCGGACTGGCTGGGATGTTCGATGTAGATATTGTTGGTTTGGAGAAATAATCCGGAAAAATGTTTATGTTTGTTTGGAAAAATTGATTCTTTGTGTTATCTTTGGGGTGAGTGTTATCTTATTGTTTCACCTTAAATTTAATGTCATAGATATGGAATTGATGGAAATACCTGAAGGGATACCCCGGCGTAAGCTGTTGGTATGGTTGACGAATATGGCTCTTATTGTTTACGGTGTGGGAGTTCTGTTTTTCTTTGACGGGATTGAATTCTGGCTGTGGTTTGTGCCGACAATAACTGTGTTGGTGGTTTGTTCGGTCTACATATATGTGTGGTCCAGAAGGCTGGGATATACTGAATATCTGAGGCGGTGGAATGTGCGACTGATTGTCGGGACAGTGGTGCTTGCCGCACTGACTGCACTGAGATTCTGGCTTTTCTGACAGTATTAATAAATGGAATGAGGGCGCTCCGGATTGTGCGGGGCGCCCTCGTGGTGTTATGCGGGTAACGGGAGGGATTACATGTAGCGGGCCCAGTCGACGTTTTTCATGTCGCCTGTTTCCACAAGGGCCTCGTGCATGGCAAATGCGGCTTTGAGGTTGTGGGGTGTGTGGCCTTTGCGTCCGAGGCGCAGATAGTCGCGGAGCATTTCCTTGTAGAGGGGGTTGACGCAGTTCTCGATGATGGCTTCGGCGCGCTGTACGGGATCTTTGCCGCGGAGGTCGGCCACGCCCTGGTCGGTGATGAATACGTCGACGGAGTGCTCGGAGTGGTCGACGTGCGACACCATGGGCACGATGTTGCTTATCAGGCCGCCTTTGGTGATGGACGGGCATGAGAAGATGGAGAGGTAGGCGTTGCGGGTGAAGTCGCCTGAGCCGCCTATGCCGTTCATCATCTTTGTGCCGGCCACGTGTGTGGAGTTGATGTTGCCGAATATGTCGGCCTCAAGGGCGGTGTTCATGGTTATGAGTCCGAGTCGGCGCACGATTTCGGGGGAGTTGGAGATTTCGCCGGGGCGCAGGAGTATCTTGTCGTGGAAGAAGTCCATGTCGGCATAGACGCCGTGCATGGTCTCGTCGGAGAACGACATGGCGCATGTGCTGGCGAATTTGCATTTGCCTTGACGCATGAGTTCGACTACGGCGTCCTGGATTACTTCGGTGTACATCTCGAACTGGGGTATTTCCTTGCTCTCGCCGAGGCCGAACAGCACTGCGTTGGCCACGTTGCCTACGCCTGACTGCATGGGGAGGAATGAGGAGGGGATGCGTCCGGCGCGGAGCTCGCCTATGAGGAAGCCGCACACGTTGGCTCCTATGCGCGAGGTGACTTCGTCGGGGGCGGTGAAGGCGTGTACGCCGTCGTATTCGGATGTGCGCACTATGCCCACCACTTTGGCTGGATCGACCTGAAGGAGGGTCTCGCCTATGCGGTCGCTGGCGCGGTAGATGGGTATCTCGCGGCGGTAGGGGGGATCGGCGGGCTGATATATGTCGTGGAGGCCCTTGAGGGTGGTGGGTATGCGGTCGTTAAGCTCAATGATGATCTTTTTGGCCATCTGCGCCACTGTGGGGGTCATTCCCATGCCTGTGCCGAGGAGTATCTTGCCGTCGGGTGTGATGTCGGCGGCCTCGATCACGGCCACGTCGATGGGGCCGTAGAAGCCGTAGCGGAGGCGCTGTGCGAGGACTGACAGGTGTACGTCAAAGTAGCTTGTGTCATGATCGTTGACGCGCTTGCGCATGTCGGGGCAGCTCTGGTAGGGGGTGCGGCGGTATATGGCGTTGGCGCGGGCAAGCTCGCCGTCGACGTGGTCGCTGGTGGATGCGCCTGTGTAGAGGTTGATCTTGAAGGGGCGTCCGGCCTCATGCTCGCGTATGGCTTTGTCGGCTATGGCTTTGGGCACTACTTTGGGTGTGCCGCAGGCTGTGAAGCCCGAAAGTCCTAATGTCTCACCGTTGTGGATGTGCTCCGCAGCTTCCTGTGCGGAGATAAAGGAGTATGCCATGGGTTCAATTAAGGATTTGGATGGATTGAATTAAATAGTTGTGTCGATTCTCGGTATTATGGAAATTTTGTAATTTTGCGCAAATATAATCAAAACGAGCAATATCACCAAAATTTTCCTTTGCTAAAAAATATGATGGATTCCGTTTCGCAGAAGAAACTTTTCATAGAGACTTACGGCTGCCAGATGAATGTGGCCGACAGTGAGGTTGTGGCCGCCGTTATGGAGATGGCGGGCTACAGTATGGCTGATTCGGCCGAGGAGGCTGACGCCATTCTGCTCAACACGTGTTCGATACGTGACAATGCGGAGCAGAAGATCGTGGCGCGGCTCCAGGCGCTGGCTGCCATGAGGCGCAAGCGCCACGGACGGCTGATTCTCGGCGTGATAGGCTGTATGGCCGAGCGTGTGCGCGAGGAGCTTGTGACGCGCCACGGGGTGGATATTGTGGCCGGTCCGGATGCGTATCTGGATCTTCCGGCGCTGTTCGCTTCGGCTGAGCGCGGGGAGCCGGCTGTGAATGTGGAGCTGTCCACTACGGAGACTTACCGCGATGTGATTCCGTCGCGCATAGCTTCCACCAAGGTGGGGGGCTTCATCTCGATTATGCGCGGATGCAACAATTTCTGTTCCTATTGCATTGTGCCGTATACCCGGGGCCGCGAGCGTTCGCGTGAGCCGCAGAGCATCCTGAACGAGCTTGCCGACCTGCGGGCCAAGGGCTACCGGGAGGTGACTCTTCTGGGGCAGAATGTCAACAGCTACCGCGCGGCCCGCGCGGACGGCTCGCCGCTCGGCTTCGACGGGCTGCTGGCCATGGTGGCCGACGCGGCGCCGGATATGCGGGTGAGATTCACCACGTCGCACCCCAAGGATATGACGGACAGTATATTGGAGGTGATAGCTTCGCGGGCAAATGTGGCCCGGCACATTCATCTGCCTGTGCAGTCGGGTAGCAATGCGGTGCTGAAGGCCATGAACCGCAAGTATACGCGCGAGTGGTATATGGACCGCGTGGAGGCCATTCGCCGCATTATTCCGGACTGCTCGGTGACCACAGACCTGTTTACGGGTTTCCACGGCGAGACGGAGGAGGATTTTCAGCTTACGTTAGATCTGATGCGCGAGGCTCGGTTTGATTCGGCGTTTATGTTCAAGTATTCGGAGCGCCCGGGTACATTGGCGTCGCGCGTTATGCCCGACAATGTGCCTGAGGCTGTGAAGATAGATCGGCTTAACCGTATGATTGCTTTGCAGAACGAGCTGTCGGCGGCGTCGAACGCGGCCGATGTGGGGCGCCGTGTAGAAGTGCTCGTGGAGGGGGTGTCGAAGCGTTCCACGCAGCAATGGGTGGGGCGTGACTCGCGCAACAAGACTGTGGTGATTCCCCGTGGCGGTTTCCGGCCGGGGGATTTTGTCAGGGCCGAGATAAAGGCTTCTACATCGGCTACTCTGATAGGGGAGCTGATTGATAGTTAGGCTTTGGCGGAGGCTTTGGCTGACGTTATCGGACAATTCGGACTGAATCGGACTATTCTGACGGCGGGAATTGGCGGGCACTTTGGCTGATTCGGGCGCGGGCGGTTAGGTGGCGCAGCCGGCGGCTTGAGGGCTAATGCCCGATCTCGAATCCCTAATTTCCGGTTGGTGATAAACAAAAAGAGGGGCCTCATGTGGCTCCTCTTTTTTTTGTGGTATGTGGCTCGAAATTATTTTACGAGAACTTTGGTGGCTTTGTTGCCCTGACGGCGGATGTAGATGCCGTTGGAGGGATCGGCCACTTTCACGCCCTGAAGGTTGAAGTATTCAACGGGAGCGTTTTCGTCGTTGTCAACAGCTATGTTCTCGATGCCGGTGGAGATTTTTTTTGCTTCGATGGTCACGCCTGCTATCTGGCTGGTGCCATTGGGAGAGGTGACAGCGATTGATGAGAAAGAGGTGTTGCCGTTGGCGGGTTTTTCCCATGTCATGGTCTTGTCGGTTTCGTTTGCAGTGAACGATCCGGCATTCTCGGTGGCTACTGTGAGGCCATTGTAGTTCTTTTTGTTGGTGGCGTTGGAGGTGATCACAACTTTGGCAAGTTCCATGTCGGCAGGTGCGGTTATTGTCATTGTGCCTACTTTGGATATGCGGAGGTTGTAGAGCTCGCTTGATGATGCGTAATAGAAGCGGGGCTGCTGATTTTCCTGGGCTGATACGGGAACGGTAATGGTCATGGTTATTCCGTTTTTGGTGAACTCATGGCCACCGACATTGAAGCATTTGTTGGTGTTGTCTTTTGACCAAGCGTCAATAGCAGGGAGTCCGGGGAATTCGGCTGCCATTTCATCGAATGTGGAGAATTTGAATGTTGCGGAAGCCTGATCGGGAACGGGTGTGGGATCGTCAACAGCGGTTACTGTGAGGGTCTTGTCGACGAGGCTTACTTCAAGTTTGTATTTGCCGTCGGCTACTTTCCATGAGTAGTCGTTGGAGGTCAGGCTGACGGTGGTGCCGGTGGGGTCGAGGTCGCTTTCTTCAGCGCCGTAGCGTGTGCCGAGGCCGGCCCAGTCGGAGTCTGTGGCGCCCATTGAGGTGCAGAACTGGAAGTAGCTTGAACCGGTGCCGAGTGTTCCGGTGAATGTCACTTCACCTTCATAGAGGCCTTCGCCCACGGTGGTGAGGGCTTCGAGGTTGTTGGGTAGGAAGTCGAGGTTGTTGATGTTGCCGATTACATAGAGTGTTTCGGGATAGGTCACGACTTCTTTACCGGTGACGGTGAGTGTGCCGCTTTCGCCGTTGTAGGGGAGTACATATGTGAAGGTGTATTCGCCTGAGGGGAGGGTGAATGATTTGCTGGAACCTTGTACGGCGGTATAGGCTGTGTTGAGTTCAACGGCTAAATCTGCCCATCCTTCGGGGCCGTATTCATTGGCTCCGGCGAGGAATTTGAAGTAGGATGTGGCGGCGGTGAAGTTGAAAGTTCCTGTCCATGTGTCCTCGGTGCCTTCTTTGAGTGTGAGGGGATAGTCGGTGCGGGTGCCGTTCCATCCGCCGCCCATATCGCCTACGAGGTAGACGGTGGTGTATTCATTTTCGTGGGATTCGCCTGCAATGAGGAGTGTCCCGGCATTGGTGTCGATTGTGATGGTGGCGTTTTCCACTGAACCGTCCATCTGGAAGTTGTCGCCGCCATTAGTGTATTTGTAGGCTACGCCTTCCTGGACTTTGGAGCCGTTGGAGCCGATTTTGTTATCCCAGTCGGGGGTGCCTACTGTACCCGATACAATGAGGAATTCGCCGGAGATTGCGGAAGGAGCGCCTGCCTTTACAGGGAGCTGCAATGTATATACTCCGGTAGATGTTTCGGTGAATTTGTAATCTGCACTGGCGTGGTTCCAGCCTTGGAAGTTGCCGGAGATGAACCAGTCGGTTGCAGAGGCTGACAGGCACATCATAAGAGATACTAAAGCAAAGTAAATTTTTTTCATGATAATGAAATTGAATGATTGAAAGATGTGAATGGTAAGGCCAGTCTGTGTGTTGTTTCAGATCGGTGTGCAAAGGTAGGCAAGTAATTATTAAAGTATGGGATGCGAATGGTGTTATGCAACAGGTTTCCGTGGTTTTAAGGAAGTTTAACGGGACGGGGTGATCGGACGGGATCAGACAGGATCGGACTTAATCGGACGGTGGGAATTTGCGGGCACTTTGGCCAATTCGGGTGCCGGCGGTGGGGTGTGGCGCGGGCGGACGCAATCGGACTTTTCGGACTGAATCGGACTATTCTGACAGTGGGAATTGGCGGGCACTTTGGCTAATTCGGGCGCGGGCGGCGGGTGTGGGGGTGATGAAAAAAGCCTCCCGGGGGTGTGGGAGGCTTTTTTTCATTTATGGTTTCGGATTGGGATTTATTCTTCTTCGTCGTCCTCGAGCATGTTGTGGAACACGTTCTGTACGTCCTCGTCCTCCTCGAGTTTTTCAAGGAGTTTGTCGAGCGACACGCGTTGTTCGGGTGTGACGGGCTTGAGTTCGTGGGGGATGCGTTCGAATTCGGAGCTTACGATTTCGAAGCCGTTGTCCTCAAGGTATTTCTGGATGTTGGCGTTTTCCTCGAATGCGCCGTAGAGCACTATTTCGTCGCCGTCGTTTTCGAGTTCGTCCACGCCATAGTCGATCAGTTCGAGTTCGAGGTCTTCAAGCGATACGCCTTCCTTGGGTTTGATTTTGAACACGGATTTGTGGTCGAAGAGGAAGGTCAGCGAGCCCTGAGTGCCGAGCGAGCCGCCGTGTTTGTTGAAGTAGGATCGCACGTTGGCCACGGTGCGGGTGTTGTTGTCGGTGGCGGCTTCCACGAATATGGCTATGCCGAAGGGGCCGTAGCCTTCGTAGGTGATTTCCTTGTAGTCGCCGGCGTCCTTGTCGGTGGCTTTTTTGATGGCGCGCTCAACGGTGTCCTTGGGCATGTTGGCGGCTTTGGCGTTCTGCATCAGTGCGCGCAGACGCGGATTGGTGGCGGGATCGGATCCGCCGGCTTTGGCTGCTATGGTGATTTCCTTTCCTATGCGGGTAAAGGTGCGGGACATGTTGCCCCAGCGTTTCAGTTTGCGAGCCTTGCGGTATTCAAACGCTCTTCCCATATCGGATGTGTGGTTATGGTTATTGTTTATTAATATTATTAATGTACGGGTTTATCGGAGTGTGGCGCCGAGCTCCTTTGTGACGGCAGCTATGACACGATTCATGACGGAGTCGATCTGTTTGTCGTTGAGGGTCTTCTCGGTGTCCTGGAGTGTGAGCGACACTGCATAGGATTTCTTTCCGGCGGGAAGGTTGGAGCCTTCGTAGACGTCGAAAAGGGTTATGTCGGTGATCAGTCGCCGGTCGGCCTTATAAACAATGTCGGTGATTTGCTGCATTGTGACGGCGGCATCGACGAGCAGGGCGAGGTCGCGCTTCACGGGATGGGTCTTGGGCAGCGGGGTGTAGGATATCTGCTTGCGCAGGGCTGTGCGCAGGAGCGCGTCGCGGTCGAGCTCGGCAAAATAGACAGGCTGCTTGATCTCAAACGGTTTGAGCACCGGGCGTGACAGAATACCCACGGTGCCGAGCAGCTTGCCGGAGCGGGTGGAGAGTGTGAGGGCCGAGCTGAACAACGGCGATTCGGTGTGGCTCCATTTAAGCTCGGATGAGGGTATGCCTGCGGTGTCCATAAGCCGGTTTACGACTGATATTAGGTCGTAGACGGTTGATTCGGGTGCCGGACGCAGCCAGTTGGATTCGCCGATGGTGCCGGTGATCCAGAGGGCTATGCGCGAGCCTTCGGAGTATGGGGCGAGTGGCGTTTCGGCTGTTGACTGGGCCGAGGGGTTGAATGTATAGACATTGCCGGTCTCGGCAAACATGAGGTTGGGGAGACGGCGGTTGATGTTGTGGGCTATGGATTCGAGGCCGCCGTAGAGGAGGGTGCGGCGCATCACGCTCAGGTCGCCGCTCAGGGGGTTGAGCAGTCGTACGCATGTATCGGCCGGATATACGGGATTGCCCTCGTAATAGGATGCTGCGGTGAGGGAGTTGTTCATTATTTCGTTGAATCCCATTGCCGCGAGGGTGTCGAACAGCAGCGAGGAGAGTGCGAGGCCGCGGTCGACGGGGGTGCGGTGCTGGAGCGAGGAGTGCACGGTGGTGGATATCTCGACATTGTTGTAGCCGTAGATGCGGAGTATGTCCTCCACTACATCGCACGGACGGGTTACGTCGACGCGATATGTGGGTATGAGCAGCGACAGCCCCTCCGGGGTCTCGGCCGCTGTCTCCATTTCGAGCGAACGCGCTATGGCTTTTACGGTGTCGGCGGGTATCTCCTTTCCCACGAGGGAGTTGAGATAGCTGTAGGTAAGCTCGACACGGGCCGGCTTCACGGGTGCGGGATATATGTCGACGGGTTCGCCGCATATTTCGCCTCCGGCAAGTTCCTTGACCATCAGGGCTGCCACACGCAGGGCATACATGGTGGCGTTGGGGTCGGTGCCGCGTTCGAATCGGAACGACGAGTCGGTGGACAGGCCGTGGCGGCGTGCTGTGCGGCGCACGGATGTGGGGTTGAAGCAGGCGCTTTCGATGAAGATGTCGACGGTTGAGTCGGTGACTCCAGAATCAAGCCCTCCGAACACGCCGGCCATGCACATGGGGCGACGGGAGTCGCATATCATGAGGTCGGCGGCATCGAGTGTGCGCTCCACGCCGTCGAGGGTGGTGAATTTTGTGCCTGCGGGGCATGTGCGGATCACTACCTGCTCCCCTTCCATCTTTGCCACGTCGAAGCAGTGGAGGGGCTGGCCGAGGCCGTGGAGGATGTAGTTGGTGATGTCGACAATATTGTTGATGGGGCGCTGGCCAATGGCTGTGAGGCGTGTTTTGAGCCATTCGGGGCTTTCGGCCACCCGGATGCCGCGCACTGTGACGCCTGAATAGCGTGTGCATGCCTGCGGAGCGTCGAGGCTGACGCTTACTGCGCCGTCGGGGCGGTCGACACGGAAGCTGTCGACCGACGGGCGGTTGAGCGCCACCGGCTCCGTGTGGGCTCCGCTCCATGCGGCGAGGTCGCGGGCCACGCCGAAATGCGAGGCTGCGTCGATGCGGTTGGGTGTGAGGTCGACTTCAAGCACGAAGTCGGAGGTGAGGCGGTAATATTCGGCGGCCGGTGTGCCGGGTTTCACATCGTCGGCGATGACGATTATGCCGTCGTGTGAGGTGCCTATGCCTATCTCGTCCTCGGCGCAGATCATTCCGAATGACTCAACGCCGCGGATCTTGGATTTCTTGATCTTGAATTCCTTGTCGCCGTCGTAGAGGGTGGTGCCGACGGTGGCCACCACCACGGTCTGGCCGGCGGCCACATTGGGCGCGCCGCACACTATCTGCACGGGTTCGGGGAGCCCGAGATCCACGGTGGTGATGTGCAGGTGGTCGCTGTCGGGATGGTCGGTGCATGTGAGTACCCTGCCTATCACGAGCCCGCGGAGGCCTCCGCGCACTGATTCCACCTCTTCGACGGTGCCTGTCTCAAGCCCTATGGATGTGAGGGCCTCGGCCGTTTCGGCGGGCGACAGCGGGGTGTCGATGTATTCTCTGAGCCAGTTGTAGGATATGTTCATAGGGAATGGGTTCAGTCGATGATTGAGAATCCGGTGTATTTCTGGAGCACCTCGGGTATGCGTATGCCTTCGGGTGTCTGGTTGTTTTCAAGCAGTGCGGCCATGATGCGGGGCAGCGCGAGCGCGGAGCCGTTGAGGGTGTGCACGAGGGCCGTTTTCTTGTCGGGGGTGCGGTAGCGGCAGCGGAGGCGGTTGGCCTGATAGGTCTCGAAGTTCGACACTGACGATACTTCAAGCCAGCGCTGCTGGGCTGCGGAATACACCTCAAAGTCGAATGTGATGGCGGAGGTGAAGCTCATGTCGCCGCCGCAGAGGCGCAGAATATGCCAGGGGAGGCCGAGCTTGTCAAGTAGCGACTGCACGTGGTCCTTCATCTGCTCGAGGGCGGCATAGGAGTTTTCGGGTTTCTCGATGCGTACTATCTCCACTTTGTCGAACTGGTGCAGGCGGTTGAGGCCGCGCACATCCTTGCCGTAGCTTCCGGCTTCGCGGCGGAAGCAGGCCGAGTAGGCGCAGTTCATCACCGGAAGCTCGGCTTCGGTGAGGATGACGTCGCGGTAGAGGTTGGTCACAGGCACCTCGGCGGTGGGGATGAGATAGAGGTTGTCCTCGTTGATGTAGTACATCTGGCCCTCCTTGTCGGGTAGCTGTCCGGTGCCGTAGCCCGACGCCTCGTTGACCACGTAGGGGGGCTGGATCTCAAGATAGCCTGCTGCCGCGGCCTCGTCGAGGAAGAATTGGATCAGGGCACGCTGCAACCGGGCTCCGCGGCCTGTATAGACGGCTCCGGAGATCTTCACGCCGAGGTCGAAGTTGATCAGGCAGTATTTCTTGGCGAGTTCCCAGTGTGGGAGCGCACCGGCGGGCAGGTCGGGCATGTTGCCGCCTGTTTTCTCAACCACATTGTCGGCTGCGGATGTGCCCGGGGGCACTGCAGCACAGGGGAGGTTGGGTATGGTGAGGAGTATGTCGCGGATCTGTTTCTCGGTGTCGGAGAGCTGGCTGGCACAGTCGGCCTGCTGCGCTTTGAGTGCGGCCACCTGCTGCTTGGCTTGGTCGGCCTCATCGGTGCGGCCCTGCTTCATGAGGGCGCCTATGGAGGCGGCGAGTTTCTTGAGCTCTGCGGCCTGGGTGTCGTTGGAGAGCTGGAGGGCCCGGCGGCGGTCGTCGAGGGCTATCACTTTGTCAATGGCCTCTTTGCCGTCGAAACCTTTCACGGCGAGGCGTTCCACCACGAGGGCGGGGTTTTCCTTGATCTGTTGCAGTGTAAGCATAGTGGGTGAACGGAGAGAGGTGTCAGTTGAGAAGTTCTTTGACTTTGGCGGAGATGGCTTTGCCGTCGGCGCGGCCTGCGAGCTGCCTGGAGGCTATGCCCATCACCTTGCCCATGTCGCGGGCCGAGGTGGCGCCGGTGTCGGCTATTATCTTGCGAAGTTCGGCTTCAAGCTCTTCGGCTGAAAGCTGCTTGGGAAGGTATTCCTCGATCACGGCAGCTTCGGCAAGCTCGTTGTCGCGCAGTTCGGGGCGGTTCTGCTGGTCGTATATGGCGGCCGTCTCCTTGCGCTGCTTGGCCATTTTGGCGAGGATTTTCATAGCGGCGTCATCGGAGAGGGTTCCGTCGCCACCTTTTGCTGTTTTGGCCTCGAGAAACTCTTTTTTTATGCCGCGCAGGGTCTCGAGGCGCACTTTCTCGCGGGCAAGCATGGCCGATTTGATATCGGCGCTGATGGTTTCGAATATGTCCATTGCTGGTGTATTGTGACTACAGATTTTTCTAAAGTGCAAATTTACCTAATTTTTCCGTTACGGATACAATGTTTTATGATAAATCGTACCTTTGCAGCCGAAACGAGAATCAGAGACGAGAAAACCTGTATGAGGATAGATATACTGACGGTGCTGCCCGAGATGTTTGACGGGCCATTGAGCTGTTCGATCCTGAAGCGCGCGCAGGACAAGGGGCTTGCCGAGCTTCATGTGCATAACCTGCGTGATTACACGCTCAACCGCCATCGCAAGGTCGACGATTATCCGTTTGGCGGCGAGGCGGGCATGGTGATGCAGATAGAGCCTATAGACCGCGCCATAACGGCGCTGAAGGCCGAGCGGGAGTATGACGAGGTGATATTCACGTCGCCCGACGGCGAGCAGCTCACGCAGCCTATGGCCAACGCTATGTCGCTGATGGACAATATTATAATTCTCTGCGGCCACTACAAGGGGATTGACTACCGGGTGCGCGAGCACTTGGTGACACGCGAGATCTCCATAGGCGATTATGTGCTCACGGGGGGAGAGATTCCGGCCATAGTTATAGCCGACTCGATAGTGAGGCTTATACCCGGTGCGATAGGGGATGAGCAAAGCGCGCTCACCGACTCGTTTCAGGACAATCTGCTGGCTCCGCCCATCTACAGCCGTCCGGCGGAATACAAAGGGTGGCGTGTGCCCGACATACTGCTGTCGGGCCATCAGGCCAAGATCGACGAGTGGCGCCACGAGCAGGCGTTGGAGCGCACCCGCCGCCTGCGCCCCGGACTGCTCGAATAATCAGAAATCAGAAGGGAGGAATTAGGAATTGCAAAGGTGGCATTTTGCTGCTGTTTTGAGGGAATTTAAGCAATTACTTAATTTATACTGAATTTTATTTGGAGATATGAATTTGGTTGGTTATATTTGCGGATTGCTAACCAAAAAATCTCATACCATGGATAAAATTCGGACGTTGCTTTGGATAATCGCATTAAGTTTAATATTTCCATCAACCGTATACTCAAAAAGCTTTAACTTGTTAAAGCAGACATACTCTGACGACCCGGCATCTCTTGCGGAGCGGACAATCAAAACCAATCCGATGTCAATCACAGTTTCATATACTATTAAGGAGTGTGATTTTTTGTATGATATTACTGATCCAAACTCTTATATTTGCCATATTCCCGGATTTGGAGAGAGTTTTGATCCGCAATATCCGGCAATACCAGTTAAAATTGATGCAATACACATTCCATGGAAAGCCAAATGTGAAATCGAGGTTGCAGATATGTCATTTGTAGATATTCCATGCCGAATTTCTAAATGCAAACCATCGGAACCAATGGGAAATACGGACAAAATCCTCAACTCACAGGATATTACGGATAAACAATGGAATGGCCCGGCCGATATTGTTGGAGAACAGTTTTTACGCGGTAACAGGATTCTACATATCAGGGTTTGTCCTGCGGAATATTTCTCAGAGACAGAAACTGTAAGGGTATATACAAAATTAACATACCGTATCAAAATGGGCTCTTTATCATCGTATGATACACCTCAACGGGCGATGAATTTAGAGACACTCCCATTTATTGAAAGAGATATGTTGCAAAATATTACAATGAGCACATCTTTTGAAATAGCGACTGACACTATAATACAACGTCCGGAGCCTCAGAGCTGGAGTAAACAGGATCCACAATCATATCTTATAGTATCACATCCTAAATTTTCAAAAGAAGTTTCAGCATTTGCCGATTGGAAACGTACTCATGGGATAAAAACTTATGTTGCACTTAGTGAAAATTGGACAGCATCCCAGATCAAGGATCTGGTGAAAAATACACATGAAGAAGATAATAATCTGTTATATATGCTCATAATCGGAGATTATGAAGATGTGCCATCAAATCATTTTAAAAATAAAAAAGCTGCCCCGAACTCTCCAGTATATTCTGACAACATATACGGATTTCTTGACGGTGAATCAGATTATACATCGGATGTATTTATTGGCCGTCTTCCTGTATCGACACCTCAAGAAGCCAGCAGATGTATCGACAGGCTTATTAAGTATGAAACGGAACCTATAACAGATCTGAAATTTTATCAGTCAATGATGGCTATCTCAGGGTTTGATCCGGATGATAACGTTCCGGATATGGAAGCTAATTGTTTTGTATTGTCCAGTGAAATATTGCGAAGACATATTAACCAACAATCGTTCTACTTAAATACATCCTCACAATTGCCATTGCCAATCAAATACAATATGAAAAGAGTTTATTGGGCTTTCACACCGCAATATCCTAAATATTGGTTTACTGGGGAGGAAATGCCTAAAAGTCTTCAAAAACCCCAATATGACTGGAAGGGGAATAAGGACGTAATTAACGAAATGATAAATAACGGATGTGTTCTGGCAACAATAAATACCCATGGGGGTGACACATTGGTAGATCCGCCATTTTATACAGTCCATAATATAAAACAGCTCACAAACGGCAGAAAACTTCCATTTTTAGTTGCAACATCATGTTGGATAGGGAATTTTATAAACGACTGTTTTGTAGAAGCATTTCTGCGTAACCCATCGGGAGGTGCAATCGGAATTATTGCAAACACAAATTGGGGATATAACCGTATCGGAGATGCAATGCTTCTGAGTCTTATAAATACTCTGTGGACCAATCCTAAAATATCAGAGCCTAACCGCAACCATATCTATATGGCAGACATGGATCCGGTCAAGAATCCTATATATAACGTCGGACCACTACTTGCCACAGCCCTTGAACGCATGCGCATTACATGTCCTTCCTATGTCAGTTATGATGGTTATATCCATAAAGTGGCCCATATATTTGGTGATCCCGCCATGGATCTCACGCTTGCTCCTCCAGTTGATTCAGATAAAATATCTATCAGTATAACGAATTCAGGCGATTTCGTTGTAAAATCACAGTATCCCTATGAATTCTTTTACACCGGATTTTTTGATAAAGCCTCTGGTGAGGTTAAAAGGTTTAGAGGAACAGAGGCCAATTATCATTCCAATAACCCAGAAGAAACAATAGTGTGTATAAGCGGACATAACCGAAAAACAAAAATATATTCTTACAAGGATATAAAATCGTCGACCGTTAAAAAGGAAGTTAAAATAGCTTTAAAGTCTATTTATCCATCTCCGGCAAACAGTAATCTTGAAGTAGTTTTGACGGATGAGAGTTGTAATCAATTGAATGTAATGCTTGCAAACAGTACGAATGCAATGAGTTACAGTTATATAATTCCATCAGGTGTATTGCAGGAAAGCATTAATATATCATCAATTCCCAATGGGACATATATTGTCAACATTATGGACGGGGATAATATTATCGGGTCAAGAAAAATAATCATTAACCATTAAAATCGACTATAACTATGAGGTTGCTTAACATTTTTGCGGTTTTACTGCTTACAAGCGTATCGGGAGCTGCCGCCAGTATATTCCCCATTATAAAAGATTCGGAATTTCAGTCCGGTAATTTCAAATTTACAATTATCAACACGTCCGAACCTATTGTAGAAATAACCGGAAATACATTTTCCAATGAAGAGACAGTGGCGGAGGTGCGCATACCATCATTGGTGGAAGGTCCCGATGGAACATTGTATAAAGTAGTAAGTATAGCCGAAAAGGGCCTTTCCGGATTGACGGCCGACAAAATCATATTTCCCTCCTCCATCCCGGACTACGGGCCTTATTCATTGACGTTTGCCGAGGCGCGCAACATAGAGTTCGAACCAGGTATGAGAGTGTTATCACCCAATGCTTTTTACCGTTCTTTCGGTCGCCCTCTCGGTACTGTTACGTTGCCCGAAGGACTTATCTGTATTTCCAACGGCGGTCTATATGGGTCGTTCAGCTATTTCGACAAATTGATTCTGCCCTCCACTCTCCGCTATATAGGAATATTCGGGATGGGCGGAGTGACAGTGCGATATAGGCTTGTGGTAAAGGCTGTTGAACCTCCGGAATTAGCAGATGCGGCTTTCGGAGAGGGCATTTTGACGCATAATCCGGAAGAGGTGCCAATTGATTTTGATGAGTGTGTGCTTGCTGTTCCGGCAGAGAGCATAACACTGTACCGCAACCATTCCGGATGGGGCCGGTTCACCCATATTGAGGCAATGACCGAAGAAGAATCGGCCGGTATATACATTCCTGCGACAAAGACGCACAGGCTGGGTGTAGCAGGAGGACATGGATCCATAGAGGTGGACGGTGCAGCCGGAACTGCCATACGTATTGCTGACTCAGCCGGACGCATTGTCTCAGCTTTCACACTTGACGGGCCACGCACTATACGTCTCGCTGCCGGGATTTACATTGTCGGTTCTGATATGACATCGGTTAAAGTGATTGTCAGATAACAAGTTTATAATTGATAATAACTATAAACCGGCGGCGGGGGATGGCCCTGCTGCCGGTTTTTGTGTGGGTGTGTGGCGGTATCAGTCCTCGAGGTAGTAGACGATGGTGGAGACCACGCGCACTTTTTTGATGTAGGGAGTGGAGGGGGAGGAGTCGTCGATGGAGAACTGGCCCTGTGAGGCGGTTTTCATCTTGCCTACTTTGGAGCCGGAGTCATCGGCGAAGCGTGCTGCGGCCTCGCGGGCGTTTTTGGTGGCCTGGGCTATCATTTCGGGCTTTATGTCGTTGAGGGCGGTGTACTCGTAGTTGATGTAGGAGTTGGAGTAGGGTATGCCCTCGCGGAGCAGTTCGGACTGGCGGTTGAGCAGCTCACGCACTTTGGCCACTTTGGAGGTAGTGACGGTGACGTTGCAGGTTAGCGAGTAGTTGTAGCGGAAGTTGCCCGAGGAGTACTGGTTGGTGGTGGCGTTGTAGGTGTCGGGGGGGTTGATGGATATTTCGTCGCGTGCTATGCCGTTGTCGGTAAGGAATTTGACGATTATTGCGTTGTTGCGCGTAACCTGGTCGTAGAGGGCCATGAGGTCGTCGCCGGCCACGCTGTACTGTATGGGCCAGTTGACGCGGTTGGCCTGGACTTCGCGTTCGGCGAGGCCGCGCACGGTGACCTGACGGTCGCGGTAGGCGAGGTTGTCAATACCGCTCTTGATGAACAGGCCGAGGAAGAATATCCCTGCTGCTATGAGGGCACCTCCGATGAGGGGAGAATAGTTGCGTTTGTTTTCCATAACTTGCGGTTTATAATTAAACAAATAGTGTTACGTAAGGGGTCAGCGCACAATGAAGCGCACGGGGCGCGGATGGAGCGATGTCACCACCATATAACAGCCGGGGGCAAGATTAAGTTGATCGCCGTCGGCAATGGAGGGGAGCGCGAGGATGAGGCGTCCGGTGATGTCGAATATCTGTGCGCCGCGGTGTGTTATGCCGGAGGTGACGAAGGTCACGGAGCATCCCTCTACCCTGACGGCGAGTCCGGCGGTGTCAGCTTCAACGCCCGATATGCCGGCATGGCTTACGGCGATGACGTTACTCCACGGTGAGTATTCGCCGAGGCGGCAGGAGCGCACGGCATATGTTTCGGAGTCGGATCCGGCGAAGTCGTCGATCTCGAGGCTGTTTTCCTCGGCAAGGAGTATTTCGGACGAGGCTGAGCCACCGATGTAGCGGGTACGGTTGACTTCGTAGTAGTCGACTGTCTCACCTGCGGGGGGAAGGTTCCAGTTGGCAGTGTAGGATGTGGATGTTATGTCGGACGGCGCGGTGGCCACGGGGGCTGTCAGCACCGGTTTTTCAAGGCATTCGCCGCGGAGCACTACGCCTATGGTGCCGGTGATGCCGCCTCCGGATATCACCATCCGGGCGCTGTGGGTGCCGAGGGCTGTGGGCCGGTAGGTTACGGTGAGCCAGTAGCCGCCTTCGGCATTGACAAGGGTGGCGGCTATGGACTCGGAAGCTATGGCGAACATGCCGGTATCGCCGTCGTAGACGCGCAGGCGCAGGGGGGCGGTGAGGTTTTCGCCGCGAAACAGCATCTTGCCTGTCACGGAGTTGCCTATGGCCACCTGTCCGAGGTCAAGGGCGGTGTCCTGCACGGGGGTGATGAGCGACGGGTCGCCCACGGGAGCCCCTGTGCCGGGGTAGGGGCGCGATTTGTTGTCGCCCCATATGTATTCCACGAGTTCGGGATGGTCGATGAACGGGTTGCGGTTGTTCTGGATTTTGTAGACTGCCTCGTTGCGGTTGGTTTCCTTGTCGCTCACGGGATCCTCGCGGTGCCATTTGAGCAGCAGGTTCACGGCCCATGAGGTGAGGGTGGGATAGTCGTTCTGCTGGAGCATCCACATGTAGCGGGAGTTCCATGTGAGGTTGCTGTAGCAGGTGACCATATAGAAGTATGTGCGGGCAAAGTCGCCTTTGTATTCGTCGTCGGGCTCGAACACCTGCGAGGCGCCGCCCCCCTGACCGTTGACGGGGTAGCCTACTTTGGACACTCCGTTGTCGAATTTGGCCGTGCCCACAGTGCCGAGCGGGTAGTTGCTTTTTTTCTGGTTTGCGTCGGCTTCGGCCGGATAGAGGTGGTAGAGGTCGACGTAGGCCGGAACATCCGTTGAACCTCCCCACCAGCTTTTGGGGAAGGAGTGCTCGCGGTTGAGGCCGGAGAACGAGGGGGAATAGAGGGGGATGTCGGAATACATATCCCACCACCGTCGGCTTTCGGGGTATACATCGGTTTTCTCGAAATATTTAGGCAGTGATGAATAGCTCGACACCTGGTTGTGGTTATAGATCACGTTGTGAAGCGCTTTTTTGAGTTCAGCGCCTGATTTGCCGGTAAGTGTGGCATAGTAGCCTGCCGGAGCCTGTGCTGCCGCCGTGACAATGGCTGCCGCTGCACATAGCAGGGTTATGAATCTGTATCGGATAGTCATGGATGTATATCTTTAATGTAAGGATGGCAAATATACGATAATTCTTTTGCAAAAAACGGTGCATAGTCATGAGGTTTTGGCGTGGAGGATATAAATTTAACTTAAATAAAGAGAAGATGAGTCTAAAATGTGGGCAAAAGTGAAAAATAATATGAAACTATGATGTAAAATCAAATATGAATGTTTAAATTTGCGGACTTGCATAATAATAACCCTAAACAATAAACCAAAACAGAATTTCGTATGAAAAAAATTACCCCAATCATTGCCTCCATGCTTGTGGCGGCATCAGCTACGGCGAGTGCGGCGGCATTTCCTGCGGGATGGCAGAAGAAAATGCACGCGGAGCCGTTCAGGTATTCGAAAAAATCGTCGTGTAAACCTGCGTTTGCCCTTACTCCGATGGCTGACAAAGCGTTGCAGCGCAACGTGACTCCGTCGGGGCAGCTTGAAGGATCGGATGAGTATGGATATCTGGATATGCCCGACGGCTCGACATGGTATTTTACGGCCGAATATGCCCTCAATATAGTGGAGCATGAATATTGGACTGAGCGTATTGTGACAGGCTTCAAGTATAATATATACAATAGTGCCTGTGAGCTTCAGGGATCTATAAGTGACAGTTTTCTCCCCTTGGACGAAGGCCGTTTGGGTGTGGCCGGCATTTCGCTTTCATCTGTGGTCACTAAGAAGTTCTTTAACTCCGATAATAATTATGAACTCATAGTGCAGGTGGCATATAATAAGCCTAATAATGAGATAGAAACAGCTTCGAGGGTGTATTCGCTCGGAGGGCAGACGGATGCGGATGGACATAACCAGCTTCTGAATGAGATGCCCGGTTATGTGACTGATGCGGTAAACATGGCTAAAGATGCGTGGAGCGAGGACTACTATCTTTCGTTTTTCCGTGAAGTGAATCCGAATATTGATGATTATGAGGATTTCACAGAATTTGCCGCTGCATACAAAAGTGAGGTCAAAACCTACAAAAAAGGTGGCTGGAGTGGTGCTCCTTCAGTGATCCATACTTATGAAGTGCCAAATGCCAATTTGCCGGGTGACCGTATGTCAACGCCTTTCTGTTTTCTGCTGAATCATGGAGGCCAGTTGTGGATCCTCACTCAGGAGTATGAAAAATGGTTCTACGACAATGTTATAGGCCCGGGTGACGGCAGCGACGGAGGAGACCCTACTCCTGACAACAAGCTTATAGTAAAGTTGCATTCATATAGCGGTTACGGAGAGCCTCAGCTCGTGCAGGAAACCAAGGTGGCCTGCACTACGGAAGATACGAATCCCAATGCGCTTTACCGCTATTACAGCATAGGTAATCTGGATTATCAGGATGACGTTATTTTCAACGGTAACGAAGCTTCATTCAATCTCACTGTGGAGAAGTATATGAAGAATGATGATGACAATTACCTCAAGTCATATTATAAATTAGATAAGGAGGGCAATATCACCGCCACTATTTTCGACGAGGCAAGCTATCTTATCGGCCTTAATGATGTGCCCGGCCAGGAACGTCAGTATTTCTTTGTAAAGCCTGATGCGAATAATGAATGGGTATTCTATGCTGTGGATATAGAGTCTGTTACTCCCCGCGCCACATTCCCGGCTATCAACGGCCCTGTGTCGCTTAAGGCAAATGTTGACCGTGTGGCAGTGGCCGGCGGTTATGAGTATGCTTTCGCCACATCGGAGCCTGAGCTTGACGATGAGGGCAATATCATAGAGCATGTTGCCTATGTGGATATGAACGGAGAGGTAGCCCGCGTGGAGAATGTCAATCTTGGCAAGGATGTTGCGATAGCTCAGGTTTATATAGAGCAGGCAGCATTGAATCCGTATCTGTTCAATACCGATGGTGCCCGTGAATATATGTGGCTCGTGAAGCGTTATACTGGCAATTCCTCCGAGACCCGTGAAGAGTTCCTGGTTGTGTCGCCGGTTACAGGAACTGTAATGCAGCAGCTTCCCGATGCGGAGAAAGGTGCCATCACCACTGTGTCGTTGCTTTCTGGCAATGAAGGATCGGCTCTCTCGATAGTATTCTACAATATGGATTCACGCAAATATTATCAGGACTTCTACAATCTTCCGGTTGTGAAATTCGCCGGCGGTGGTGACGGCACGGAAGCCAATCCTTACAAGATAGCCACAATAGGTGACCTTCAGGCTGTGCGTGAGGCTCCGGCAGCATGTTATGAACTTACGGCCGATATTGATGCCATGGGCTATACATTCAGCAGCATTGAGTCATTTACCGGTACACTTGATGGTAAAGGGCATACAGTCAGCAATCTTGTGCTTTCGGCTAAAGGTGGCCTGTTCCAGGATATTTCCAGCAAAGAGGATGCAGCTGCCGGACGTGTGGCTGTGAAGAATCTCACATTTGTAGGGGTGAATGCCAACAATGTTTCCACCACTGCATTCGGGGTATTGGCCAATGATATACGCAATGCCTGTGTGGAGAATGTGCATGTATACGGATTTGATTACACCAATGCCACAGCTGACGCCACTATCGGTGTGCTTGTGGGACGTACGGCGCTTCACAGCGGCATTACAAAGTGCTCGGTTAGCAGTGCCAATGTGAATGCTCCTGAAAGTTCGTCGGTGGGCGGTATTGTAGCCGCAGTGCGTACAGGCTCGTCTGTGACTGAATGTTCGTTCCTCGGCACAATAAACGCCAGCACAGAAGTGGGCGGTATAGCAGGCACAATTGCTAATGACGCTAAGGTGGCTGATTGCCATGTGGATGCCGACCTTACAGCCAAGAATACTGTTGGTGGTATTGTGGGCTCTTCGTCACGTGGCGAGATAACCCGCTGCTATGTGGAAGGCCGAATAGAAGCGACCACTCCTTTGAGCGTATATGTGGACCGCGGCCCGATTGCCGGCGGTATAGTGGGTGAGCTTGCAGGCGATTACAGCTCGGAGGAAGCTGTGGCAAGCGAGGAGGATAATAAGGCGGTGGTGAGCAACTGTTTTGTGGCTCTCACAGAGCTTTCGGGCTTCACCTCCACGGTGGCTCCTTCGTATGGAGAGCAGCAGTCGACTATCCACCGCATAGTGGGCAAGACAAGTTTCAACGACGAGCCTGAAGCCATAGGCTATGACGATGATTATGAGCCTATTTTTGCTGAGGGTGCCACCGGCAAGGTTGAGGCCGGACTTTCGAATAACTATGCTGTGGCTGACCTGCCGAGAGGTGCTGAGGCAATGGAAGCCGGTGCGGCTACCACCGAGGGTGCCGATGTGGCAGCTGATGCGCTTGACCGTGACTGGTTCGCCGGTACGCTCGGATTCGGCTACGGCGCTGACAAGGCCTGGAATGAGGCGACAACATGGGATCCGGCCCTCAATCATGAGACAACCAATTTCCTTAATCCTTCACAGATCGTGACCCGTGTCGGTGACAAGTTCTTTGTCAATGTGGTTTATGTAACCCGTCAGCCCATGACCGAGGAGGATGCTCTCGGTTCGCTGATAGTGGAGGCTGATGAAACATATATGGAGATGACAGGACGTTACACTTTCGCCAACAATACGCTTTCAATCGAATTTACCGCCTTGAAAGAGGGCGCGGTGGATATCTCCGTTGCAGGTGCCTCAGGTAAGGTTACAATAGATAAGGCCAGCTCGATCGACAATGTTACGGTGGGTGGCGAATCTGTGGCTATCTCGTTTGACGGCTCGTATGTAAAGGCTCAGGGTACGTCCATAGAGGTTTACAATCTCCACGGTGTGAAAGTGGCCGATGGCCGTGACGCCGTGAATGTGACCTCGCTCAGCCGCGGTGTCTATGTGGCTGTGGCCACGGATGCTTCGGGTAGCCGTTCCACCATCAAAATTTCAGTAAAGTAAGCGAGTGATACGCACTGCGGCCTGTGTGCCGCAGTTACTCAAAAGCCCTGAAAGTTCATGAGCTTTCAGGGCTTTTCTGTTCTTGTATCGGAAAATAGGGTTCCGCTCGTGGCGGTGAGATATTCAATGTGGGTTTATGCTGAGCTTCCGGGCGTTGGGACGATGGTGATAACTGGATGCGCTGAACGTCCGGTTGATGATCAAGGTAATGATATAAAAACCGGCGCCTCGGTGTTTTGACTGAGGCGCCGGTGTGTGGCTGAGATTATATCTGAAACGGCTTATTCGCCGGCTTGAGCTTTGGCACGCTCAAGGTATTTTTTCATGTCGACGTTGATTGAGGGGCCGTAATTGGGGTAATTGTCGATGATTGACTGGTAAACGGCTGCTTCCTCGGCATATTTTTTCTGCTCGCGGTACACATTGGCCTCTTTCATGAGGAAATAGGGGGTGTAGGCGGGGTTGTCATCCGATATCTTGACAGCCTTCTCAAAGCATGACAGGGCTTCGTCGTAGTTCTTGAGATTCACATAGCAGTCGCCTTTGAGGGCCATGCTTGAAGCGCCGATCACGGATTCGGAAGCATCATAGCCGTTGAGGTAGTCGATGGCTTCCTGCCACTGTTTTTTCTGATACAGGAGGATGGCGGCATTGAGTTTGGCACGGTTTCCGGCATCATGGCCGTATTCGTCGGCCACTTGCTTGTACTGTACGAGAGCAAGTGAGTCGTTGCCCTGGGCAAGAGTCATGTCGGCCTGTCCGATAGCATTGTCGGCGGCTGTTACACCAGGTTTGTGGATGAAGAAGATGTAGGCGAGGACTAAGCACACCACCGCTGCCGCTCCGATGCAGCACCATGCGATGAACTTCTGGTTCTTCTCGACTTTCTGCTCTATCGCGGTGAGGTTCTCATTGAGGGCTTCGATGCCTGTGGGGGTCTCTTTGGTTTCTTTTGCCATGATTTTATGTGGTTGTGTGGTTTATAAACAGATTTATTTCCAAGCTGCAAAATTAGCCTATATTTGCAACTTATGAAAATTTTCGGGTTGTTTTTTTGCGTAGCGGATGATAATTGAACTGGCTGCGGGTGCGGAATAAAAGGATTATAGTTGGTCAAAAGGTAGAATTTTTACACACGTTAGTCTTATTTTAACTGATAGTCAGGCATAAAGGTGGAGGAGATATGAAAGATTTTAGTAACTTTGCATGTTAGTAAGTGGCCTTGTTTGCAACGGATTGTCTTACTGACGGGGGATATCCTTGTTGATTTGTCACATTATCGTGAGATTATGAGAAAATAATAACAGTGTAAAATTATAAAAAAGATCAAGATGAAATTTAGCGCAATGAAGAAATCAGCGACAGCGCTGTCAGCGATAGCTTTGGCAGCCGGCGTTTTAACGTCATGCGGCGGTGGGCAGCAGGCTCCGCAGCAGCAGGCTCCGCAGGTAGCTGTTATGTCCGTGTCGGAAAGTTCGGCCGACTTGGATGAGACTTTCCCCGCCACGCTTAAGGGTAAGACTGATATAGATATACGTCCGCAGGTTACGGGCTTTATTACTAAAGTACATGTGGATGAGGGTCAGCGTGTCCATAAGGGACAGGTGCTTTTCACTCTTGACCAGGTACAGTACCGTGCTGCCGTGGAGCAGGCTGAGGCCGCTGTGAATGTGGCTCGCACAGCAGTGTCGAACGCACAGCTTACGGCTGATAACAAACGTGCTCTGTTAGATAAAAACATCATAAGCGAATATGAATGGCAGATGGCCGACAACCAGTTGCAGAGCGCCAAGGCTCAGCTCGCCCAGGCTCAGGCAGGACTGGTGACAGCCCGTAAGAATCTGGCCTATACCGTGGTGACGGCTCCGAGCAACGGTGTGGTAGGTTCGATACCTAACCGCGAAGGTTCGCTGGCGTCGCCATCGAGCCAGCAGCCCCTTACCACGATAAGCGACAATTCGGAGATGTTTGCGTATTTCTCGCTTACGGAGAAAGATATTCTCGCCCTGACGGGCAACGGTGCCAAAAGCCTTGACGAAGCTATCAAGGAAATGCCTCAGGTGCATCTGATGCTGGCCGACGGATCGCTTTACGGCCAGAGCGGCAAGGTGTCCACCATATCGGGTGTGATAAACAGCTCCACAGGTGCGGCTTCGGTGCGCGCGAGCTTCGACAATCCTTCGGGAATGCTGCGCAGCGGTGCCACCGGTCAGGTTGTGATCCCGCGTCATTTCGAGAATGTGATTCTCATACCCCAGAAGGCTACCAATGAATTGCAGGACCGTAGGTTTGCTTATGTAGTGAACGACAGCAACAAGGTTGTGGCCACTCCGGTAACTGTTGCCGCAATAAACGACGGCAAGAATTTTGTGGTTACTTCCGGACTGAAGAGCGGTGACAAGATTGCTGTGGAAGGTGTGGGCATAGTTGTGCGCGACGGCGTGACCATAACCCCTGTGGATGCTGCCGCAGCACAGGCCTCACAGGCTGGTGCCGGAGCTCAGGCCGCTGCACCTGCAAAGGAGTCCAAATAAAAATCTGTCCGTACAGGACTGTCCTAAACCACTCGCATAGACTCTAATTTATTATCAAAGCGAAATGAAACTTGACACATTTATAAACCGCCCGGTGCTGTCCACGGTGATATCGATTTTCATCGTGTTGCTCGGTTTGCTGGGCTTGTTCTCTCTCCCGATCACGCAATATCCCGATATCGCACCTCCTACAATCCAGGTGTCAACCACCTACACCGGCGCTAACGCTCAGGCGGTGCTTAATTCGGTGATAGCTCCCCTTGAGGAGTCGATCAACGGCGCCGAGGGCATGACCTATATGGAGTCCACGGCAACTAATACCGGCTCAGCCAACATCAATGTGTATTTTGAGCAGGGTTTTGATCCTGACATGGCTGCAGTGGATGTGCAGAACCGTGTTGCCAAGGCCCAGAACCTGCTTCCGTCCGAAGTACTTCAGGTGGGTGTCCTGACGCAGAAACGACAGACCTCCATGCTCTGCTCCATAGCTCTTTACGACGAGAGCGGGACTTACAGCGAAGAGTTCCTCGACAACTATGCCAAGATCAATATGATCCCCGAGCTCCAGCGTATCCAGGGCGTGGGCGATGTGATGGCGTTCGGTGCCGACTATTCGATGCGTATATGGCTCAAGCCCGAGGTGCTCGCGCAGTATAACCTTATGCCTACCGATGTAGCTCAGGCCCTTGCCGAGCAGAACATCGAGGCTGCCCCCGGTTCGTTCGGCGAGCAGGGCAACCAGAGCTTCCAGTACACGATGCGTTACCGCGGACGTCTTTCAACGCCCGAGGAGTTCGACAACATTGTGGTGCGTGCCCTCCCCAACGGCGAGACTCTTTATCTTAAAGATGTGGCTGAGGTGGAGCTTGGTAAGGTACAATACGGCTTCCACAACCGCCTGAACGGTTATCCGGCCACTACCTGTATCGTGTTCCAGACCCCGGGATCCAACGCTACGGCTATTATCAACAATTGTGTGGCGTATGCCGAAAACCTTGCGAAAAAACTCCCTGCGGGTTTGAAGATCGCCATACCGATGAACAACAACGACTTCCTTTATGCTTCGATCCATGAGGTGATCAAGACTCTTATCGAGGCATTCATACTTGTGTTCTTCGTGACATATGTGTTCCTTCAGGATTTCCGCTCCACGTTGATCCCCGCTATTGCCATACCGGTGGCGCTTATCGGTACGTTCTTCGGAATGACGCTTATCGGATTCTCTCTCAACCTTATCACATTGTCGGCCCTTGTGCTCGCTATCGCCATTGTGGTGGACGACGCCATTGTGGTGGTGGAGGCGGTGCATGCCAAGCTCGATGTAGGCTATAAGAACCCGCGGAGGGCTTCGATCGACGCCATGAGCGAGATCGGCGGCGCCATCATATCCATCACACTTGTCATGATGCTTGTGTTTATCCCTGTGTCGTTCATGCCCGGCACATCGGGTGTGTTCTATCGCCAGTTCGGTCTTACAATGGCTATGGCCATCGCCTTCTCGGCTTTGAACGCGCTTACCCTTTCGCCGGCGCTCTGCGCGGTGCTGCTGAAGGCCCACGATCCGGAAGCTTCGCTTAAGGACCGCATGGCCACGGCCTATGGCGAGGCAGCCCAGGCCATGAAACGGCAGTATTCGCCGCTTATGAAGATCATTGTCAATCCGTGGGTGGTGCTGGCCACGCTTGCAGCCACAATCACGTTCATGGTGATGGGCTGGTATCAGATTGAAGTGATATGGAAACTTGTTGTGGCTTCCATCTGTGCCGTGCTCACGATTATAGGTATATTCAGCCGCCGGTTCAAGGAGGCTTTCGAAACTGGATTTGCCCGGTTGCTCCGTTGGTACAAGAGTGTTGTGGGATTCTTTGTGGCTCACAAGATAACAAGTTTCGGAATTGTTGCCGCGTCGGTGGCTGTGCTGGTGTGGCTTATGTCGGTTACGCCTACGGCGCTCGTGCCTAACGAGGATACAGGTATGCTGTTCGTGATGGTGGATATGCCTCCGGGCACATCGCAGGAACGCACCAGCGAGACCATGAATCAGGTGGATGCTGCCTTAGGGCAGATACCGGCCGTGGAGTATCGTCTTATGATCAACGGCTACAGCTTCCTTGCCGGTCAGGGCGCGACATACGGAACTTTTATCGTCAAGCTCAAAAACTGGGAGGAGCGCTCTAAAGAGGAGGCCTCCGACAAAGTGCTTCTCCAGATCTACGGCATGTTGGGCCAGATGATCAAGGATGGCCGTGTGGTGGCTTTCGCTCCGCCTATGATTACCGGTTATTCGCTTACCAACGGTTTCGAGATCAAGATGCAGGACAAGACCGGCGGCAGCGTGGATGATTTCTTCGGCATTGTGCAGGGTTTCCTGGGTGTGCTGAACCAGCAGCCCGAGATACAGATGGCCTACACGACGTTTAACCCCACTTTCCCCCAGTATATGATCGACATAGACGCGGCCAAGGCCAAACAGGCCGGTCTTAGCCCGCAAACCATCCTGTCGACCCTTCAGGGCTATTACGGTGGTATGTATGTGTCGAACTTCAACCGTTTCGGCAAGATTTACCGTGTGATGATGCAGGCCACTCCGGAAAGCCGCGTGTCGCCTGAAACGCTTAATCTCATAAAAGTGCGCAACGGCAATGAGATGTCGTCCATATCGAATTACGTGACCCTTACGCGTGTGTATGGCTCCGATGTGCTCAACCGCTTCAATATGTTTACCTCCATATCCGTTACCGGTAGCCCGGCTCCGGGATATTCTTCGGGCGACGCCCTTGCTGCGATAGAACGTGTGGCTGCACAGATGCTTCCGCAGGGCTACGGTTACGAGTATGCCGGTATGACCCGAGAGGAAGCATCCTCCGGTTCAAGTGCCACGGCCATCATATTCGGACTCTGTCTGCTGTTTGTATATCTGTTGCTCTCGGCGCAGTATGAAAGCTATGCGTTGCCGTTTGCCGTTATATTCTCGATCCCGTTCGGACTTATGGGCACATTTATATTTGCCCAGATAATGGGAGTGGCCAACAGTATTTATTTGCAGATCGCCCTGATCATGCTTATCGGTCTTCTTGCCAAGAATGCCATTCTTATAGTGGAATTCGCGTTGGAGCGCCGCCGCACGGGCATGTCGATAGTCAATGCCGCCATTTCCGGTGCTGAAGCGCGTCTGCGTCCTATCCTCATGACTTCGCTGGCGCTTATCATAGGTCTTCTGCCGATGATGTTTGCTTCCGGCGCGGGTGCCAACGGCAATATAGCGCTGGGTGCCGGATCAATAGGCGGTATGCTTATAGGTATGATACTCCAGGTGTTCATTGTTCCGGCGCTGTTTGTGGTGTTCCAGATCATTCAGGAGAAGATCACTCCGCTGAAATGGGAGGATACCAACAATGAAGCGCTTGAAAGCGAGATCGAGCAGTATTCGCGCGACTAACCATCCACACATTATTAAATATATATTTCACGACAAGAAATGAAATTCAATCATATTTCAATGGCAGTCATCGTGGCTGTGGGCGCTTCGGCGCTCACAGGATGCGGTGTCTACAACAAATTCGATGTGGCCGATCAGTCACCATTGGCAGCAGAGTATGCCAAGGCTGATTCGATCACTCCCGACTCCACCGCCTACGGTAATCTCTATTGGCAGGAAGTTTTCACGGATCCTATTCTCAAGGATCTGATAGAGCGTGCTCTCGAAGCCAATACGAATCTTGAGAATGCGCGTCTTAATGTGGAGATCGCGCAGGCCCAGCTAAAGGGTGCCAAGCTCGCTTATCTTCCCTCTGTGGGGATCGGAGCTACGGGCCAGGGTGCTAAATTCGGCGGCAACCGGTTGCCCATGAGTGATATGCAGTGGACATATAACATTCCCCTGAGTGTGTCGTGGGAGATCGATGTGTTCGGAAAGCTTCTCACGGCCAAGCGTGGAGCCAAGGCCGCATTGCTTCAGAGCGAGGCGTATCAGCGGGCTGTACGTTCGCAGATAATATCATCTGTAGCCGCATGCTATTATGCCATATCATCACTGGAGGCCCAGCTTGAGCTGTCGCGTAAAACAGCCGAGAACTGGAAAGAGAGTGTCGAGGTGATGAAAAACCTTAAACTTGCCGGACGTGTCACTGAGGCCGCCGTGGTGCAGAGTAATGCCCAATACTATGGCATACTGGCCAACATCACCGATCTGGAAGTGAGCCTTGATGAGACATATAACACTATGTCGCTCCTGCTCAACACTATGCCTCAGAAATGGAATATCCCCGCATCGGCTTCGGAGCTGAATCCCAACATAGTGCGTGAGCGTGTGCTCATGGCCGAACTGGCAGCGCGTCCTGACGTCAAAGCTGCCGAGCAGTCGCTTGCCTCGGCGTTCTATGCTACTGCCAATGCCCGTGCGGCATTCTATCCGTCTCTGGCAATCACACTTTCGGGCGGTCTTACCAATGCTATGGGTACAGCAGTGGTCAATCCTGCCGAATTCTTTATTAACCTTGCCGGATCGTTGACCGTGCCTCTGTTCTCGCGCGGACAGAACATTGCCCGTCTTGAAGCGGCCAAGGCTCAGCAGAAGCAGGAGCTCAATAATTTCGAATATACTCTGATGTCAGCCGCCGCCGAGGTGTCCGACGCCATGACCATATTCACCAAGAGCCGTGAAAAGATGACTTATCTTGAGGTGCAGGCCGATAATTATGCCAAGGCGGTGGAATATAACACGGACCTTCTTAATTACGGTTCCAACACCACTTATCTCGAAGTGCTCACCGCGCAGCAGGCTTTGTTGCAGGCCCAGATAGGTGTGATCTCATGCCGCCTGGCCCAGCAGCGTTCGCTGATCAATCTCTATCAGTCGCTCGGTGGAGGACGCTAAACAAGTTCTATCATTAACCTATAATACTTCACACCATGAACATCAGTAATTTAGCTCATGTAGATCCATCGGCCCGGCTTGGCAAGGATGTTATAGTCCATCCGTTCGCGTTTATTGACCGCGATGTGGAAATAGGCGACGGATGCGAGATAATGCCTTATGCCAGCGTGATCCGTAACACACGTATAGGCTCTAACTCCAAAATCTACCAGTACGCCATAATCGGTGCGGATCCGCAGGACTTCCGTTGGAAAGGCGAAGATACGTATTGCGAGATAGGATCGCGTTGTGTGATCCGCGAGGGAGTGATCATAAACCGTAGTATCCGTGAGGGTAAGGCTACTAAAGTAGGCGATGAGACCTATATACTTGCCAAGAGCCATATCGGACACGATTCGGTGATAAAAGGCAGGGTGGTGCTTGGCAACGGAGTCACCATAGCCGGTGATGCCGAAGTGGGCGAATGCACCATAATGTCGTCCAACTCGATGCTCCATGAGTGGGGTAAGATCGGTTCATGGGTGCTTGTAAAGGGTGGTTGCCGTATCGGTTCCAACGTGCCGCCATACACCATCATGGCTCACAACCCTGTGGAGTATTCCGGGGTTAATGCCGTAATACTTCGTCGCCAGGGATTCACGGAGGCGCAGATTGATGATATAGCCAAAGCTTACCGACTCCTTTATCAGAGCGGCACCTCTGTATTCAATGCTCTTCAGCGTATCGAGGCAGAGCTTGAGCCTGGAACCATACGTGACAATATTCTCGGATTCATCAAGCGGGTAAACAACCGCCTTGCGGCATTGCCCGTTGATCTTGAATAATGAAGCAATAGCTTGTGGCTTCAAGCCGGAAAGAGCCTTCTCAATAGCTGAGGAGGCTCTTTTGCTTAGGGTGCCTGGAATAGATATTGAAAAGCCTCCACATATTTTTTAATGAGGTTCTAAAATTCAGAGATTGTCGGATTCAGTCCGAAAAGTCCGATATTGTCCGATTATGTCTGATCCTGTCCGATTTTGGGCTGGGGAAAGTTGTTTAGCTAATTGTGTGGTAATCAGGGCAGAACTGATTGCCGCTGAAATTTTCTTGAAAAAATATGGCAAAATATTTGGCAGGTATGGGAGGAATGTCTACCTTTGCACTCGCTTTCGGGAACGAAGCCGACTGGTGGAGGCCCGGTAAGTTAAACAAGGTTAAAGATTTCGGTGGTGATGAACTTTTCCGTAACTTTGCCGAGCTGTTTGAGGAAAGGCTTCCGCGAGAGGGGGCGAGGAAATCCGAGAACGATGAGCACATTGAAAGGATTACAATAGACAAGAAAGAACAGTACAAGAGTCATTAGAAACAATGATACTCGGTCAATTCTTTTAAAACTTATAAGTCAAGTGACGGATCGTCCTGATGCGGAGTCGAGTTCTTCGGTCGCGGTATATCCCAGTGATATGGGCGCGGGATTGTTTTAGCAACAATTTATATAAAAGTAGATTGTCTTGCTTTTTGGATTTTGAAAAAAAGAGAAAAAGAAAAGATAACAACAACGGAGAGTTTGATCCTGGCTCAGGATGAACGCTAGCGACAGGCTTAACACATGCAAGTCGAGGGGCAGCGGGGGAAAGAGCAATCTTTCCTGCCGGCGACCGGCGCACGGGTGAGTAACACGTATGCAACCTGCCCGTGTCAGCGGGATAATCGGGAGAAATTCCGTCTAATACCGCATGACACATCGGAAGGACATCCTTCCGATGTCAAAGGGTAACACCGGACACGGATGGGCATGCGGCGCATTAGCTAGTCGGCGGGGTAACGGCCCACCGAGGCGACGATGCGTAGGGGTTCTGAGAGGAAGGTCCCCCACACTGGTACTGAGACACGGACCAGACTCCTACGGGAGGCAGCAGTGAGGAATATTGGTCAATGGGCGAGAGCCTGAACC
>OGXX01000564.1_pt1 | contig 40797 bp, 46 predicted proteins | sample 1576301 | NCBI WGS metagenome assembly OGXX01 (sample SAMEA3541469, study PRJEB24748) | human gut metagenome | biome: human gut; feature: human-associated habitat; material: faeces | place: China | collected 2012
AGTCTTGCCATCTACCTGTTTTGCAAAACTCCAGGAGCCTCCGAAATAATCTTCAGAACCAGTTCCGCAGATTGTCGGATATTCGTCATCTCCGTCAATATAGAATTTTACTTCGCCTTCTCCCCACCAGTATCTTTCAAGTGTTGTCAGAGCAAGATATGTACCAATATAATGGCCTTTTCCTTTCACATTATCCAAAATAACATAATCCTTTGCCAGTTCTGTTATTCTTTGACGTCTCCACTGTGCATGAAAATAAGCTGTATCTTCTGGTAACTCATCATACAAACAATAGTCTACCTGATAAAAGAAATCAGGAATTGGATTATCATGTTGATTTTCTAAAGTAATTCTTGCTTTTTTACGAAATGGCATTTGAAAATAGCTATTAAAAACCAGAGAAAATATTTAAAGAAGAATGTTTAAAGAGAATTAATATATAAAACAAAAGTTGATATCTTATGGCAAAACCAATAGCTCTCACTCCTGATTTTGAAGGAAGAGATGTGATAAATTAGCAAAAGAGTTATTACAACTTCATCAGAAAAAAATAATTCCAAGAAGAATATTTTACCTATAATCTAAACTAGGAATAGGAATAAAATATAATAAAATGTAAAAAATAGGTGGTTTAGAATAAATATGTCTAAAAATGAAATTAAGTTATTTCAGAATAATAAGATAAGGGCCAAATGGGATTCTGAAATAGAAGATTATTATTTTTCTATAATAGATGTTATTGGAGTCTTAACTGAAAGTAATAATCCTAATCGATACTGGTCTGATTTAAAAAACAAATTAAAAGAAGAAACAGGTGAACCTTACGATAATATCGTAAGGTTGAAAATGATTGCAGCTGATGGTAAAAGAAGATTAACAGATGTAGCAAATACTCAACAATTATTGAGAATTATCCAGTCAATACCTTCACCCAAAGCTGAACCGTTCAAACAATGGTTAGCACAATTAGGTCATGAAAGAATTAATGAAATAGCAGCCCCTGCACTAGCAATTGAAAGAGCAATAGAAACTTATCGTAAGAAAGGATATAGTGAAGAATGGATTAGTCAAAGATTAAGATCTGTTGAGATTCGTAAAGATTTAACTCATGAATGGGATAGATCAGGAATAAAAGAAGGATTAGAATATGCTATTTTAACAAATGAAGTTAGTAAAGCATGGTCCGGAATGACCGCAAAAGAATATAAAGAATATAAAGGACTTAAAAAAGAAAGTCTAAGAGACAACATGACTAACACAGAATTAGTTTTAAACATGCTTGCTGAAGTTTCAACCACTGAAATTAGTAAAAATGAAAACCCTTACGGTTTGGATGAAAGTAAAAATGTTGCAAGGAGAGGAGGCAGTATTGCAGGAAATGCCAGAAAAGATTTAGAAAAAAATATTGGTAAAAAAATAATAAAAAGCAATAATTCTAAAAAATCAAGAATATTGGATGAATAATTTTCATGTAAAAATTATTGGTAATAATGAGTAAGTATTTTTTTAAAAATGAAAGGTAAAATTTATTAATGCCTATTAATAATAAATATTGATAGGTGATTTCAATGGTTAATGTCGGCATCACTAAAATGTATAAGAATAATCAGATAACAGTGCCTTCTACAATTAGAAAAGCACTGAATATAACTGAAGAATCCCTAATAAAATGGGATCTTAAATCTGATGGAACTGTCAGTCTCTCTGTCTTATCTGAAAAACCTTCTATTAGAGATTTCGCTGGAATAGCTCATTCTAAAGAGGTTACTAATGCTGTAGAATTAAAAAGAGGTTTATACTTATGAAACTATTTGTGGATTCGTCATTTATAATTGCATATCTAAATGAAAATGATTCATTACATGAGAAATCCATGGAATACGTTGATTTAATCGAGTCTAATCAATGTTATGTTAATAATTTAATTGTTAATGAAGTTATAACTGTTTTAGGCAATAAAACAGGAGTAGAAATGGCAATTAAAGCATATGAATTTATCAGTTTATTTTTTAATGTGATTAATGAATATGATTTCCATAAATTCAATTTAGGTAATTTACTCATTTATAAAAAATATAATACCAAATTAAGTTTCACAGATACAAGTATTATATATTGCATGGATAAAGAAAAAATCGAAAATTTAATTAGTTTTGATAAAGAATTTAAAAGGGTTTCTGAGATTAATCTAATAGGTTTAAACTGAAAAATGTTTATTGTGATTAGGAGTTTTTTTTAGAAGAAGAATATTATAATAAAGAATCCATAAATCTAATTTTTATATTCTTTGAGTAATGGGGGGTTTATTATTCAAAATACTCACTGTATTTTTATAATATCAAGAATAATAATCAGAATATTACTTTAAATACGCTGAGGAAAATATTTGCCCATTGGTATTTTGAGATAATATCGCACTCCTTTACTCAATACAAAACATCTTTTTATTGATATAATTATTACTTTCATAAATATCAAAATGTTTAATCTATAATACTTTTTTAATTATCTTTTTTCTGCTTATATTAGATTTACCAAACAAGAAAATAATATGGATTTCTTAATAAGAGATAAAATATTTTTAAATCATCTAATTCATTGTTATTGATTCTCTAAATAGGATTGGGACTGAAAATTAAATTTCTTATCAACAAGCCAAATTACTATAATTTCAATTAAAAATAATTTACCATATTCGGTTCAAATTTTAATGAATATGGCTGTTACAATTTTCTAAAGAGATATCAATATTATTATATAAAATAAAAGTCAAAATTATTATCAATAAATAAAGGTTCAGGTTATATGTTAGGTGAAAAAGAACTTATTAAATTATTTCCTAATTTTAAAGAGTTAGTACAACCTTCTGGTATTGATTTGCCTTTAGATAAGGTATATGTCCAAAAGGGAGTTGGTTCGTTAATTGATAATGAAAAAAAACTTCCCGAAATTGAAGAACTTGAAGGGCCTATTTTCACTCTTAAACCACATACTGCGTATTTGGCAAGTATTGATAGGAAAATAAAAATCCCAAAAGGATATTCCATGCTTTATCTTCCAAGATCAACACTTTTAAGGTCTTTTGTCTCTGTTCAAACAGCTGTTGGAGACCCTGGATTTTTTGGAACTCTGATGTTTATGATTTATAATCATGGAGATTTCGAATTTAAAATTAAAAAAGGGGATAGAATAGCTCAGGGTGTTGTTTTTGAAGTAGAAAGGTCTGGCGAATACAATGGATCTTATCAGGAGGAAGAAAAATGAATGCAGCAGAAAAACTTGTTGAAATATTGGAAAAAAAAGGAGTAAAATATATTTTTGGTATTCCGGGCGAACAGATTTTACCGTTTTACAATGCTCTTCAAAAATCTTCAATAAAGCATATTTTAATGAGAAATGAACTTGGGGCTGCTCATGCTGCTGATGCTTATTCAAGAATCACTGGTGAGGTTGGTGTTTGTATTGCAACTGCAGGACCTGGTGCTTTAAATTTAGTCATGGGGGTAGCTACTGCATTTAAAGATAGAGTTCCAATGCTTGTTATCACTGGTGATAATTCTACTGATCTTAAATATGGGGACCAATTCCAGTCTTTTCCTTTAGTAGAGGTATTTGAAGATATTACTTTCAAAAGTTATGATCCAACTACTAGTACTGAGTCAATAACTAATTTATACGAGATTTTTGATGCTTTTAATGTTTATCCTCGTGGACCTATTCACTTGAATCTTTCTAAAGATATTCAAACTGACGAGGACTTTGAAGTTATTAAAGGAAATTACATAGCTAATTTCGATGATGAGAGTATTGGTATTGTTCAAGATGTTATTAACAATGCTGAAAAACCTCTTTTACTTTTAGGTTCTGGCGCTATTCGTTCCCGCGATAGGATTTTTGAGATTGTTAAAAAACATAATATTCCTATTGTAACAACTTTTACAGGTAAAGGAATTATTGATGATTATGAGGATATTAATTTAGGTTTGGCAGGTATTAGAGGTTCTGATAGGTCTGATTATGCTATGGAAAATTCAGATTGTATTATAGCTTTAGGCACTCGTTTAACTGATAGGACCATTAGGGACATTGAAGAAATTGAAGATAAATTAATCCATGTTAATATTAATGATCAGATATTGCAAGGGGATTATCCTGTCCAAAGCCGTGTTGAGGATTTCCTTGGAGATATTGAGTTTTCTGGAGATTATTCTGATTGGGTTGAGGAAATTTTAGAAATACCTCCTACACTATTCACTGATGGTATTCATGATGACAGTGTTCCTTTACGTCCACAGTCTGCTATTTACACCATTCATAAGTATTTTGATGATAATATTATTGTAGCTGATGCTGGAAGTCATACTACATGGACCACACTTTTAAAAACAAGTAATAAGGCTTATAAACTTCTTTATTCTGGTGGTTTTGCACCTATGGGTTATGGAGTTCCAGGGGCAGTTGGAGCTTCTGTGGCATGTCCTGATGAGAAAGTTGTTGTAATTAATGGGGATGGAGGGTTTCAGGTTAATGTTCAGGAATTGGCTACTATTAGACAGTATGGTCTTAATATCATGATTTTTATTTTGAATAATTCTGAATATGGTATTATTCGCCAATATGAAGAAAGGAAATTTAATATGGAGCCATATGAAACAGAATTGCTTAATCCTGACTTTGTAGCACTTGCGAAATCCTATGGTATCGATGCTGTTAAAATTCAGACCAAAAAAGAGCTTGAGTTGTTTTTAGAAGATAATTACGACTCTAAACGACCTTGTGTTGTAGAAGTTATTGTAGGTAAGGAAGATATTCCTCATCCTAGATGGTAATTTTCTACAAATTTTTTTATTATTTCTTCTGTTTTTTCATAATCCTCATGGAAGTTAAAGTAGTAGTAATCTCCATCATTTGTATATATGATTCCATTTTCTTTTAGTTCATAGCTGACTATTCTATTTATGTAGAATCTTATTTTGTTATCATAAACTATGTATATTGTAGTTTGGGGAAGTTTTACTTCTTTAAATATGATATCTTCATGTGTTATAAAATATGATTCAATTTCTTCTATGGTATGATTTATAAATCTGCTTATGTCGTTGTGTAATCGAATCATTTATCTCACTTCTTTTATCAGTTTTCTAATATTTTTATTTAGTATTAGTTTGAATAATGGAATAATTATTTTTAGTAATTTTATTCTAACATCGATGCTACCTTTAAAATCAATAATGGTCTTATCAAAACAAGGAGTTACGGTTAAACATGTATTATCAAGAATCGTATTTGGAAATACAAGCAATGCCCACATATAACCAGTATATTTTGCAGTGGATACATAGCTTGGAAGACCAAAATCCAGATGACTTTCTAATTTTCTAACATTCATACTTTTAATTAAGTCTTTTAGAAATCCTAATATCGGTTTTATACAAGGCTTAATTAATTTAAAATTGATATTTCTTTCTTTTTTCTCTTTTTCAGAATCGTCATCTTTCTTTTCACTAGGATAACTAATACTATAAACTTTAACTTTAGAAAAAATAAGTATCTGCAAATTAAAAGTCAGTTCTGATTCTTTTTTTTCAAAATCACCTATTAAATCTATTCCTACATAAAGGAAAATAAAAATAATTAATAGAATAGCTATTAGGATAATTTCAAGAATCAAAAAATCACTTTAAAAAAGGTTTAAGATGAATTTTAATTGGTTTCATCTATTTTTGTAGTTGGTTCGATATATTCCGCTTCGTCGTATTCATCATCTTCCTTTTTAGGTTTGATAACATATTCGTTTATTAAATTGGTTACCATTAAACCAATATCGTTAAGAGCTTTATTAAGTTCAGTACCACTTGTAAGATTAATTACACGAATACTTTCTCCGCTTTCCCCTTCTTTTGGAACAACAACCATAGATACAAGTTCAGCTCCTGCTCCTGCACCAACGATGTCTGTATTTTTTTCACTGTCTCCTTTTTGACCAGTACCAAATCCGAAACCAACTCTCATAACTGGAATAAGAGTTCTTCCTTCTGCTTCAATAGGATCTCCTATAAAATTTTCGATATCAAGTAATTTTTGAAGTTCTTTTACAGTTGACTGAATATTATTGTTTGTCATTTTTACACCCTCAAAATCGGTAATGTAATATATTTTATTCATATCTTATAAATTTTATTAAGTTTAAAAAAAAGAAAAAAAGAGTAGAATCTATCCTTAAGCAGAATAGGATTCTGTGATTGATGCTACACCAGCGCCGGGTTCATCAATTATTCCAAACTCTTTAAGAGTCATTCCAATAGCTCCGAAAGTTTGGAGTAATTCTTTATAGGAAATATTTCCCATATGTCCAATTCTAAATATATTTCCTTTTAAGTGATCTTGACCACCAGCTAATTCGACACCGTATTTGTCTCTGGTAGTTCCTCTAAATTCACTGTCAGTAATTCCTTCAGGCATTTTTACAGCAGTAACAGTAGCTGAAGATACTTCAGGGTCTGCGAATAATTCAAGACCAAGAGCTTTTACAGCATCTACACTAGCTTGTGCTGCTTTATGGTGGCGTGCAACTCTGTTGTCCAATCCTTCTTCTTTAATCATTTTCAATGCTTCGTTCATAGCATATGTAAGTGAAACAGAAGGAGTGTAAGGTGTTTCAGGAGGGTTTTTATCTCCGCTTTTCTTGTATGCTTTCATATCAAGGTAGAATCCGTTAGGAGTAACATTCTCTACTTTACTCCATGCGTCATCGCTTAAGGTTATTGCAGCCATTCCAGGTGGTGCTGCTAAACATTTTTGAGATCCGGTAACACAAACGTCAATACCAAAGTCATCTACTTTTACTTCATCCCCTCCAAGGGAAGATACGGTATCAACAATATATAAAGCATCATAATCTTTCATAACTTTACCGATAGCTTCAATTGGTGCAGCTACTCCAGTAGAAGTTTCATTGTGAACAACTGTAACAGCTTCAATATCTTCATCAGCGTCTAAAGCTTCTTTTACAGCTTCAGGTGTAACTGCAGTTCCCCATTCAACAGCTAATTCTTTAGCATCAATTCCATGAGCCTTAGCTATTTTCATGAAACGTTCTCCAAATTTTCCCCCTACAACATTTAAAACTTTTTCACCAGGGTTTAAAACATTGCTAACAGCAGCTTCCATTGCTGCAGTTCCAGATCCAGTAAGTAAATAAGCTTGATTTTTAGTTTGGAAAACATCAGCCATTAATTCACTTGTTTCAGTTAAGATTTCCCCATATTTAGCACTTCTATGATTTACAACAGCTTGAGACATAGCATTAAGGACTCTTGGGTGTACTGTTGTTGGTCCTGGAAGCATTAATAAAACATCATCCATTTTTGAATTTCCTCCATATAAACAAAATAAATAGCTATTTCTTTTAAGCTATTATAAAATTTAATTTTTATAGTTTTTAAACATATCTTTTTTTTAATAGCTTTTTTTATTTACTTGTTTAATCATTTTAAGTAAAATCAGTTTTTTTATAAGTTTAATTTTTAAGTTAGTGATTTGTCTAAACAAAATTTAAATTAATATGAAATTATCTTAGATATGGTCATTTTAATTTTAATCCATTTAAATCAAGTTTTTAAATAGTTCTTTCTACAAATATATAATTAATGTCTAAACGAACTGCTAAAAGAATTTTTAATTATTTATTTGGTTTATTTTTAATTACATTAGGTGTAGGATTTTCAATAAAGTCAAATTTAGGCTCAACACCTGTAAGCTCAATTCCATACACGTTAAATATCATATGGGGGATTGAGATAGGCCAAGCTACAATTATATTTCATTCATTTCTAGTATTGGTCGAGCTGTTGTTGTTACGTTCTAACTTTAAACCGAAGCATTTCCTTCAGGTATTTGTAGGGGTTTTATTTGGATACTTTACATCATTCTCACTTTATCTGACAGGTTTAATACCAGATTCATCTAACATTCTTATTAGCATAGGGTTAATTGTTTTAAGTATATTTTTAGTGGCATTAGGTCTTTTCTTCTATGTTCCTGCAAATATCATTCCATTATCAGTTGAAGGAGTAACACAGGCCATAGCTATTGTATCAAATAATCCTTTTCCAAAGATTAAGGTTTATTTTGATGTAACTATTGTTTTAAGTTCTTTTGTCTTATGTTATGTCTTTCTACACATTATAGGGGGAAGTGTCGGTATTGGAACTATCATATCTGCAATATTTGTAGGAATAACTCTAAAATATATTCAAAAACTCCACAGACGTATTACAGGAGCTCCAGTTGATTTAAAAAAGATGTAATAATTATAAGGTGTTATTATGGACTTTGGTATTTGGCAAACATGGTATGAAGATATTTTAAAGGATTTTGGATTTTTAAAAAGTGATGATGAAACATCTGCTAAAGCTCTTGATGAGCTGTTATTTGAAAAGGGATGTCTTAATTTAGAGGATTTAAGAAAAAAAGTTACTAATTCCAGAAATACAGATAAGTTCATAGTTTTTGGTGCAGGACCATCCCTTAAAGAATCAATTATCAAAATTAAAGAGAAATATGATTTAAATGATTATATTTTAATATCAGCAGATGGGGCAACAACAGCATTAATAGAAGAAAAGGTAATTCCAGATATTGTGGTTACTGATTTAGATGGAAAAATTGATGATATTTTACTTGCCAATATTAGAGATGCAGCTATTGTAATTCATGCCCATGGGAATAATCTGGAGAACATATTAAAGTACACCTCATACTTTGACAATGTTTTGGGAACTACACAATCGAAACCTCATGGAAACCTTTATAATTTTGGAGGTTTTACCGATGGTGATCGCGCAATCTTTCTTGCAGTTGCATTAGGTGCTAAAGAAATACTTTTGGCAGGTATGGACTTTGGAGATGTGGTTACTCAATATTCAAGACCGGACAATGAAAAGTTTCTCCAAAAAGCTGATGATATTAAACTGAAAAAACTTGAATATGGAGAAAAATTAACAAATTGGATTAATGAAAATGAAGACGTTGATATTTCGTTTTTATAGTTCATTTTTTATTTTTCAAACAATATTTAGCTATTTTTGTCTTTCTGACCTTTTAGACAATAACATTGTTTTTATAGTAGTTTAAATATAATATTCAATCATGGGAATCGAAGATATTTTAATGCATGATGAAAGCTTATTTTCTAACATAAATGCTTTTGACCCAGATTACATGCCTCCTAACTACAATTATCGGGATACACAAATGGAAGCTATGGCCATGGCAATCAGGCCAGCTATCAGTGGAGGTAAACCGTCAAATTCATTGATTTTAGGGTCTTGTGCAACTGGAAAAACAACTGCTATGAGGAAAGTGTTTGAATTAGTTGAAAAAACCACTGAAAAGGTTGTTTGCGTATATATCAACTGTCAATTGCATACAACCCGTTTTGGAATCTTTTCTCAGATATACAAAAAGATTTTTGGATATGTTCCTCCAGAAACTGGAGTTCCATTTTCTAGAATTTATGGTCAGGTTATGCAATATCTTCAAAAAGAAGAAAAAGCACTTATAGTAGCTTTAGATGATGTTAATTATTTGTTCCAAAGTAAAAATGCTAATAAAGTATTTTATGATTTGTTAAGGGCATATGAAGAATATCCTGGTGTTAAAGTAGGAATATTCGCCATTATCTCTGATCTAGAATTAAGGTTTGTTCTTGATAAAAATGTAAACTCTGTTTTTATCCCCCAAGACATTACATTTAAACCCTATTCCTATGACGAAATTGAATCAATTTTAAGGGATCGTGTTAAAGCGGGATTTTTTGCAAATGTAATGCCTGATGATATTCTAGCTCAGATTGCACAATATACTTTTGAAAGCGGAGATTTAAGAATAGGAATCAATCTTTTAAAATCAGCAGGTAATATTGCTGAGGCTAATGCTTCAAAGCAAATTACTCAAGAACATCTGGATCAAGCTATTGAATCTTTAGTTCCAGTTAACTTAATTGAAACTGTAAAAATGCTTTCAGATACTGAAAAATCATTGCTTAAATTCATAATTGAAAGTGAAGAAGTTTTAACTGCAGGTTCATTAGCAGAGCTATTTAAAGAACAAGAAAACGTTAGCTATGCTACTTTTAACAGAACTTTAGAAAAATTAGAGTTTTTACGATTGATTGACACTAAATTCACAGGTAAAGGCGTTAGAGGTAATTCACGAGAAATTATCCTTAGATTCAGTCCTGATGAACTTAAGTGTATTGATTTATAGAAATTATAGGAAAAAGGATATTTTAACTGGGATATTACTATTGTATGCGTATTGGGAATCTTTTTCCTATAATTCTTGTCTGTATATCATTAACCTGCATGGTTATTTACAGTTAATGTTTGACTCAACAGGTTTGGTAGAATCTTTAAATAAAATAAGGATTTGGAGCCATAACTACAGACATTACACTTAAAAGTAATATTACTGTCACTGCAAATATTACCATGCAAGCTTGAATATTAATTGAATTGAATTTTACAGTATCATTTAGGGAATTTTTTTTCCTTAAATCTGCTTTTGGTGTTGTATCATAATAGTTTATCATTTTAATCACATCACTAATTACTAATTGTTAAATAATATCATATAAAGAAAGAGAAAGACCCCATTTGAAAAGTAATATTTTGGTGAAAATAATGGCAAATATTAAAAAATCATTTGAATTTTTTGACGTAACTGCAGATGTAGGATTTATGGCTTATGGAAAAACATTAGAAGAAAGTTTTGAAAATTCTGCATTAGCTATGTTCAATGTAATTTCAAATACTGATACAATAGGACAAACAAAATCTTTTGAATTTTCTATTGAATCAGAAGACGAAATATCTCTGCTTTATGACTTTCTTGAAGAATTATTATTTTTACATGAAGTGGAATTCGTGCTGTTTTCAGATTTTAAGGTTAAAATTACCAATGAAGATCAGCAATACAAACTTAAAGCAAAAATAAAAGGAGAAGAAATTAACTGGGATGTACATGAAAGAGGATGCGAGGTAAAAGCCATAACATTCCATCAAATGAATGTTAGTTCTGAAGATGGAATCTATAAAACAAGAGCTATTCTTGATTTATAGAAAACTTTATTTAATAAAAATTTTTAATTACTTATAAATGGAGATGAAATTATGAGATATGTAAAATCAACGTATCGTGGTTTTGAAGCATTAATTGCAGTCATTGGTGGAATAATTGCATTTGCTGCAAGTTCATTTGTTGTCTTTATTGGAAGCTTTACAGAAGCTTTGACAATAAGTCTAGGAACAATTTCCATCATTGGATCAGTGTTAGGAATTCTAGCAGGTTTATATTCATTTAAAGACCCAAAAGTAGCAGGAGTATTATTGATAATATCATCTATTCTAGTCTTATTCGGATCATCCATCTTTGGTCTTTTAGGTGCAGTCTTAATTTTAATTGCAGGAATTCTTGACTTGTTTAGAAACTAATTACTTATTAAATTAAACGGTGATATAATAATGAAGCTTAGAGATGCAGTAACTAAAGTTGGAGAATATACTTATAAGATTCCAGGTAGCTATAATAAGAAAATGAGAGCTAGTGGAAAATTATATCTTGATGATGAGAGCTTTGAAAACTTGGAAGACGGCGCTCTTCAACAAATCGCAAACATAACACAACTTCCAGGTATTCAAAGATTTGCGATTGGTTTACCTGATATTCATTTTGGATATGGTTTTCCGATTGGTGGGGTAGCTGCTTTTAGTGAAAGAAATGGTGTTGTATCTCCAGGGGGAGTTGGTTTTGATATTAATTGTGGTGTAAGATTAATCAGAACCAATCTGACATTAGATGATGTTGAAGGCAAACTTGATGAGCTTGTAGAAGTCTTGTTTAAAAATATACCATCTGGTGTTGGAAGTAAGGGAAAAATCAGACTCAAAGAAGGAGAAATTGATGAAGTTCTTGATTATGGTGCTGAATGGGCTGTTAAAAACGGTTATGGATGGGAAGAAGACTTAGAATATCTTGAGGAAAATGGCCGTATTAAAGAAGCAGACAGTAGTGTAGTATCCAATAAGGCTAAAAAAAGAGGAATTCCTCAATTAGGTTCTTTAGGCTCTGGTAATCACTTTTTAGAAATTCAAGTAGTAGATGAAATCTATGACGAGGAAGCTGCAGAAGCATTTGGTCTTAAAAAAGGAATGATTACAGTAATGATCCACAGTGGTTCTAGAGGCTGCGGACATCAGGTATGCTCTGACTACTTGAGAGTGATGGATAAGGCATACAAAGAAGCAAAATTAGACATACCAGACAGACAATTAGCATGTGCACCAATTGACAGTAAGGAAGCTCAAAATTACTTAAAAGCAATGTTTGCAGCAGCTAATTATGCTTGGGCTAATCGTCAAATGATGACTCACTGGATAAGGGAATCATTTGAAGAAGTTCTTGGAAAATCAGCAAAAGAGATGGATATGGGTATTGTATATGACGTAGCTCACAACATTGCCAAAAAAGAAACTCATAGCTATAAAGGAGTTAAAAGTGACCTTATAGTTCACAGAAAAGGTGCAACTCGTGCATTCGGTCCTGGCCGTGAAGAGATACCATTAAAATATAGGGAAATAGGTCAACCTGTATTGATTCCTGGAACAATGGGAACTGCATCATATGTTTTAAAAGGAACTGAAATAGCTATGGAAGAAACATTCGGTTCAACTGCACATGGAGCAGGCCGTGTTCTCTCAAGAACAAAAGCTAAAAAGGATTTCACTTCTGAAGAAATTGAAGAGTCCTTAAATGAAAAAGGAATCAAAATTAAAGCCACTACCAAAAATGTAATTGCAGAAGAAGCTCCAGGAGCATATAAAGATGTGGATACTGTTGTGAAAATATCTGACGCAGCAGGAATTGCTAAACTGGTAGCAAAAGTATCACCACTTGCAGTTACAAAAGGATGATAATATGATTGGAATAATCGGCGGAAGTGGAGTTTACGAAATCACTGAAAAGGCAGATTCTATCGAAAAAAAGAAAGTAAATGATGTGGAGGTCTCATTTCTAGATTTTGCAGGTAACAAGGTAGCATTTATACCAAGACACTCTGGAAGTCATTCAATTCCACCACATAAAATAAACTACAAAGCCAATATTGATGCCTTAAAAAGTGTTGGAGTAAACCAGATTATAGCTACCAATTCTGTTGGTTCACTTAATCTTGAAATGCCTCCAGGATCATTTGTACTTCCAAATGATTTCCTTGATTTTACACATGCAAGAGATAAAACATTCTATAATGATAATGTAGTTCATATAGACGTTACAGAACCATATTGCAGTAGAATAAACGATGTCATAGCTTCTACAGGTGATGCTATAAATGGTGGAACTTACGTTTGCACTGAAGGGCCAAGATTTGAAACACCTGCTGAAATTAAGATGTTTAAACTTCTTGGCGGGGACGTTGTTGGAATGACTGGCGTTCCTGAAGTTGTTCTTGCACGTGAACGCGAAATCTGCTACAGTTCAATCTGCATAGTTTCCAACTTTGCCGCAGGAATATCTGAAGAGAAACTCACAATCGATGAGGTCTTTGAGATAATGGAAGTTAAAAAAGAAGAATTAATTGATTTAATTTATAATTCAATTAAAAAATTAGATAATTCTGACTGCAGCTGCCGTCATGCTCTTGATGGAGCCAGCGTATAAGATTATCTTAAATACTCTTTTTCTATATTTTTTTGAATTATTGCAAATATTACAATATTCATAGCTATTACAATGAGCAATGCATAACCTGCTACTGCATAATCTGGATAATTCTTTCTTAAAGTGATTACAGCTATTGAAACATAAAATAGAATCATGTTTGAAAGATAAAACGTTTTTTTATAAGCTATCTCACTTCCTATTTTTAATTTTTTACTAACTGTAATTAAATCAGGATTCTTTAAGAGAATCGGAACTGTCAGAACAACAAGTATTGTTGAAGCAACAAAGAGGTATATGTCAGCAGTTAGAATTCCTAAAATGCATATTAAAACAATAGCTATGTATAAGACCGTTATTATGTATTTTAGCTGTTCTTTGTTCATATTATTACTTTGTATTTTTTGATTAAATAATTTTATTATCCTAAATTATATAAATTATTTAGTTGATATGTTCAGATTAGAGGAGATATTATGGAAAGACCTGATGATGAAGTGGAAGAATTGGAAAGTCAAAGTGGCATTGATAATTCCAGATTGGAAGAATTATTAAATGATATGGATAAAGGTTTTTTGGATCCTGAAAAAATGGAGGAGCTTCTAGAATTACTTAAAAAATCACGATTATTCCTGCCAGTCACATTCATTCAAAATAAAGGGAAAGAGTCTGGAAATAATAATTCCATGGGATTTAATATAAATTATATTGAATTGGCAGAAAATGAAAGAGCAATTCCTTTGTTTACAAGTATTGATTTAATGAAAAGCATGAATCTTAAATGCTCAGCTACAGCAGTATTTATGGAAGATTTGGCAAACCTGTTTAAAAAAGCAAATAACTATTCTTTCATTGTCATTAATCCATTTACAGATTTGCTTTTTGAAATGACTATGGGTTCTTTTTTAGGTTTATTTGATGAAATGTAGATTATGTAAAAAGAAACATTTTCAAAATATAGCCCTATATTTATATACAATATAAAAGCATTTATATAATAATTATATTATAAATTTATAACATGAAAAAGAATGTAATTATTACAATAATTATTATATTGGTAATTGCAGTTGTTTGTGGTTTAACTTGTTTCTATTTAATCTCATCACATAATAACGATAATGAAGCCAACAATACAACAAATATCGCTAATGTTTCAGAAATAAAAAATGTTACTGAAGATGTCCCCGAAGAGGATACAGGTAATTCAGATCCATACTATGATCCATCTAGAGATGATTCACATAGGTATGCTACTGAGGATAATCCTATTACTGTTCGACAAAGTGATGGTGTTTATAAATATTATGGTCCTGGACATTTTGATTATTATGGTGGAGATAATCACATGAGTGGAGGATATTACAAATATAAAGCTACTCATCCTGATTCATATTAATCATTTTTATCATTGTATAATATCTGCAGTTATATAAATTCGATTTATATGGGGAATAAAATAACGCATTGTCATGATTACTTTTATTCCTTGTATAAATAATCTAAACAATATTAGTAATTTTATAGATAATCATTCATAGACATAACAGGAATATGCTCTATTTGAATTTTTTATTATATGTCTCAGTATAATGTCAAATTTAGTTCTGCTATTTTGGAGATGTGTTTTATTCCTTTAAAAAGGTTATATTTTCTCTTCGATATGTATTTTTCTATAGTTCATATAACAAAACAAATAGTTAAAATACTTTTTTTAATCTGGAAATATGGATGTGTAAAAACTAATTTTAATTATTTTACTTTATCTTAAAATTAATAAGGTATGAGAGCCATAGTAATTTTAATTACTATCGTTGAAAATTAATATTGAGGGTGTTTTTACATGAATGAAAAAGAGTATATGGAACAATTGAAAATAGCTAGTGACTTACACGGCGAAACATGTCCTGGCGTAACTGTTGGAACTAAAATGGCAATGTATGGTCTTGAACTGATGGGAATGGGCTTAAACCAGAAGCATAAAAACCTGATAGTCTTTTTGGAAAATGAAAGATGCACTGCCGATGCGTTTCATGCGGTTACTCGCTGTTCAATGGGAAAAAGATCATTAAAACAAACATACTATGGCAAATTTGCAGCTACTTTCTACAACATGGATACTGGAGAAGCCATTAGGGTAATAGATGAGGATGCTCAAAGAGACGCTTCAGGAAAGGAAGAGGTTTCAGACATGATTGAAAGATTCAAAACAACTCCTCCAGAAGAGCTCTTCAGCTATCAGAGAGTTAGAATCAAAGACTTAGACGAATCTCAAATTCCTGGAAATCCACATAAAACTGCAGTCTGTGAAGTATGTGGTGAAAAAGTTACAGACAATCGCCACATCGTAAAAGACGGCAAAATAATGTGTAAGGCATGTGGTGAAGGTAGCTATTATGAAGTAATTGATGAATAAAATCAATTACATTACTTTTTTTTAACAAATTATTATACAATAGTGAGTATCGCCGTTTTATGAAGAGATTTTTGATGAGATTTAAAATATTTTTAAAAAACTTTATATGCATTGAATATCTACTAATTGTAGGTGATAGATATGGATAAAATTAAAAATAATAATATAAGATCTCTTTTAGACAAATTTGCATTTAATGAAACTGATAATCTTACTTATCAGATTAACCACGAGATATTTGATGATGAGCTTTATATGGTGTATGATGAAAAAGGAATCATAACCTTAGGTTTTACTAGATATCAGTATTTAATACCAGTATTTAGTGACTATGCGGCTATTGAATATACTTTGGAATATCTGAAAGATCATTATTTGAATGTTGAAATAGCTACTGGGGAAAAAATTTTATCAGACCATTTTGGAGACTCAAATTTCTTTGGATTAGCTATAAATCCTCCGAATTACGATTATGTCCTGTCCTGCAATAATTTTGTAGAAGTCCAATAAAATTTATTTATATTATAAAAATAGATATTTATTTGGTTGATTGAAATGTCAAAAGTAATATTATTAAATGGAAGTCCACGTATTAACAGTAATACTCAAGATGTTTTAGAGATATGTGCTAGTGAAATTGAAAAAAACGGCGTTGATGCTGAAGTAATCCAATTAAGAGGAAAAAATATCCAATCCTGCATTGCTTGTAACGGTTGTGTAGGAACTGGAAAATGTGTTATTGATGATGGATTAAATGAAGTTATTGATAAAATAAGGGGAGCCGATGGATTTATTCCAGCTGCACCGGTCTATTTTGGAACAGCTAGGGGAGATATAATGTCTGCTCTTCAAAGAATTGGAAAAGTTTCTCGTGGTAATGATAAATTCCTTGACTGGATGGTTGGAGGCCCAATCGCTGTTGCAAGAAGAGGAGGTCAGACATTAACACTTCAGGAGATGACAATGTTTTTCCCAATTAATAATATGATTATAGCTGGCAGTACCTATTGGAATATGGTATTTGCAGGTCCTGAAGGAACTGCTTTTGAAGATGAAGAAGGAATTAACACTATTAAACTCTTTGGAGAAAATGTAGCTAATATTATTAAAAAAATTAGGTGATTTTTATGAGAATTGCTGTAGCATCTAAGGACGGTAAATTTGTTGATTTACACCTTGGAAAAGCTAACTCCTTATATATCTATGACTGGTCCGATAAGGAAGGTGTTTCATTTGTTGAACATCGAAAATTAGATATTAAGGAATCTGGTAAACATCAAGGCTCTGATGTGTTAATTGCATGTGAGGACTGTGATGTTATAATATGCGAACAGTTTGGTTTTAAAACTAAAATCAAAGCTGAAGATCTAGGAATAAAACTTGTTGTTGAAGAGGAAACTCCAGTTATGGAAGCTGTTGATAAATATATTCAACATTATAAGTTTATGAATGGCTAAAACAAAAGGGATTTTTAAGAAAATCCCAAACTTTCTATTTTTTTAAAAGATTTTAATAAGCATAGTCATTCATTGATTTATTTCATGCATTTTATATGTGGTTTCTATTTGCTTGTTAAATCTGATTTTGTTAAATTTTTCAATTAGTTATTATAATGTTATATTCCATGTATATGTTAAGTTAGTATAAGAATTAAAAGTATTATATCTATGAAATAAATAAAAATGGCTATTATTAAAATTATATTTCTAGCTATTCTAGTATAATATTTAATTGAATTATGGATTATTATGTCCATTTCTATTTGGTAGTTTTTCTGTTTTGCTTTGTGAAATTAATATTCGTATTTGGGGGATAATAATATGTTTCATTGTTTAAAATCATGATTGAAATGCCTGAGAAAGAAGCACCATTATATTTTAGGTCTACAATACCTTTCCCACCATTAATGATTAAATGATTGTTGGTCCAAATTCCATTAGATGTGATCCATTTACTATTATTAAAATTACAGTTAATCATAGAGCTTGCAACATACCAACAAACGCCACCACCATATTTAGCATTGTTGCCAGTGAAAGTAGAACCTATTAAAGCACTGTTAGCGCCAGTCCAGTAAACAGCACCACCATTATTAGTAGCAGCGTTATTAGTGAAAGTAGAATCAGTTATGGTACCATTAGCACCACCCCAGTGAACAGCACCACCATTATTAGTAGCAGTGTTATTAGTGAAAGTAGAATCAGTTATGGTACCATTAGCACCAGTCCAGTAAACTCCACCACCATGAACACTAATGGCAGTGTTGTTAATGAAAGTAGAATATGATATAGTACCATTAGCACCAATCCAGAAAACAGCCCCAGCAGAATTATTAGCTTTATTATTGGTAAAAATAGAATTAGTTAAAATGCAATTAGTAGCACAATCTGCACAATAAACACTTCCTCCATCAAACTTAGCATAGTTTTTATTGAATGTAGAATCAGTTATAGTACCATTAGTAGCATACCAGAAAACTGCACCACCACGACCACCAGTGTTGTTAATGAAATTACATCCCACTAAAATACCATTAGCAGAGTCCCAACTAACACCACCACCATAAATAGAACCTGTGTTATTAATGAAAGTACAACCAGTCACAGTACCATTAATACTATTTGTATAGAGTCCACCACCATGGATAGAAGTATTGTTTAAGAAGTTACAGTTTTTTAATATTCCATTGTTTCCCTGCCATTCTATTGCTCCCCCAAATTGTGTGAAATTGAAGTTTCGGAAAGTAATTTTTTCAATTAAAACGTTATCTCCAGTCACTTCAAAGTGAAGATTTCCACCTTTTGCATCGAAGGTTACATTGCCTTCGCTGGATATGGTTATGCCTTTTTTATTTAAAACAATGGAATATGAGGGGGTTCCAGTACCATTTCGGATAAAAACATAATCATAATCGCTTATTTGTTCGTATTTATTTAAAAATTCTGTTATTGTCCAAGTCCAATATATATTATTTCCTTTTGTTGCATGATTACTTGTGGAATTACAATAAGACATTGTATTATTAACATTGCCCCAGTAAACACCACCACCATATTGAATAGCATTGTTATTATTAATAATAGAATTAGTCAAACTGCCATTAGCACCATTCCAGTAAACACCACCACCATTAAAAGCATAATTATTGGTAAAATTAGATCTAGATAGACTAGAATTAAGAGCATATGAAGACAAAAATATACCTCCACCATAACCATCCGCAGCATTATGATAGAAATTACAATCAATTAAAATAGCATTAGCACCATTCCAGTAAACACCACCACCATAGAACTCTGAAGGATTATTCTGAAAATTAGAACCAGTAAAAATACTCTTTACACCATATGGATTAGCAAAGTTTTCTGTAAAATTAGAATCAGATAAAGTTCCATTAACTGCATTCCACCAAACTCCACCACCATTTCTAGCAGTATTGTTTATGAAATTAGAAGATGTTAAAGTCCCGTTAATAGCTACAGATCCCCAATAAACACCACCTCCATTACGAGTAGCATTGTTATTAGTAAAAATACAATTATTTAATTTACCATTAACACCACCCCAACAAACACCAGCAGCACTATTCGCATGGTTATCGTTGAAATTTGAATCAGTTAATGCACCATTAGCACCATTCCAGTAGACTGCACCACCATTATTAGCATGATTATTATTAAAAGTAGAAGTGGTTAACTTACCCGCAGGACTGGCCCAATAAACTCCACCACCATCAAATTTAGTTGCAGAGTTACCTTTAAATATAGAATTAGTTAAAGTCCCATTAATACCACCAGATCCCCAATAAACAGCACCCCCATTCGCATTAGTAGCAATATTGCTAGTGAAAGTACATCCATTTAATTTACCATTAACACCACCCCATGCAACTCCACCACCACTATTATTTGCAGTATTAGAATTAAAAGTAGAACCAGATAGAATACCATTAGAACCACTCCAGAAAACTCCACCACCATTTGTAGCAGAATTGTTGGTGAAAATACAATCCTCTAAAGTACCAAAATCACCATTCCAGAGCACAGCACCTCCATTTTGGAAACTGAAGTTTCAAAAAGAAAAAAATACATTCTAAACATTATTTTTCAAATAGTTGCTAAAATAAAATTCAAAAAATAAGAGGTTTATTTCGGCTAAAATATTAATTGAAAACATGAAAAATGAAGCTTTTAAAGAAGAAATCATTCAATTAATCAATAAATAAATCATGATTTTATAACTTTGTTATATTAATTTTATTCAATTTTTATTTAAATTCAAACTACAATGTCTGTTTATTTATTATTATTTTTGAATATTTTCATTATTTCATATATCTCTCTTAAACTTACTTTCATTTTAAGAATAATATTTGATATACTATCTGTTATATTTTATATTTTTTAATTATTTTATTATTTAATAAAATTATGTATAGTAATTTTAATATTTATTTAAACATTAATCATTTTTTAAGAATTTCATTATAGCTTCTTTCAATTTTTAGCAAAACATTTATATACTACTAATTACTAAGTAATTGTAATTAACATTAAGTTAATTGTTATATGCTTTCATACATTGTAGGAGATGTGTGTGACCTTGATATCTGGTAGATTACTAAGGAGATGGATTGGTAAAAAGGTATATGGTGATTTGTCAGATATCAATTGCGTTTTATCCTTTGCTTGGAGATAAAATAGGTAATAGATATTGGTGAAGGATAAAACCTTGGTTGTTTTTTTCTATTTTTTCATAATGTTTCATTAGGGTTTTCAGTTAATGTAACATTTATAACGATGTTATATTTTAAAGTGAAAAAAAAAATTAAAACTAAAAAATAATAATAAATTTTAATTAATATTTTATAAAATATTTGAAGATCCCATGTCCTCTTTTATGACATCAAGGACAGTTTGTGTGTAGGTTCTTTCTATAATCGGGTCTTTTAGAAGTTCTTTGATAAATGAGTTTAGCTCATCAGTATCTCTGAACTTTGCTATTAAAAATGCATCATATTCACCGGTAACATCATAGATTCCTACAACATTTTTGTTAAAGAAGGTTTTTTCTTCCCAGTTTCTGAGTTTTCCTCCTTTTACTCTAACACCAATAATTGTAGTCAATACATATCCTAATTTTCTATGATCTATTACAGGTGAAAATTTTTTAATAACGCCTGATTTAACCATTTTATCAATACGATTATGTACAGTTCCTACAGAAACATCTAAATCTCGTGATATTTGTCTGTATGATGTTCTTACATCTTCATTAATAATTTTTAAAATATTAATGTCAGTTTCGTCAAGTGTAATAATTTCATTATCTTTTGCCATATAAAAAACCTGAAATTAAAAATTTTTATTATTTGTTATTTGTATAAAACTATATTTTATTAACATATAAATATTATCTTTTTGAAAATTTATATTCAGTTTGTTTAGGATTGGTCTGATTTTATGGCTCATTTTTCATATTGTAGTAACATTTAAATATGATGTAATCTAATTTTTACATATGTAAAATTTTTTTTACATGTTTTTGGATAAGAAGTAGTTATTCTATAAAAATTCTATATACAAATTATAATCTAACTCAATTAATTCCTCTTTATAGCTACTTTTTATCTATTTTTTTCTCCTGTCATGTTTTGCTGATTATGGTGGGATGTTTCTTTTTTATTTCCTTTTTTTCAAAAACTTTATATATGATGTAATATAATTTTTACATATGTAAAAAATATTTTACATTATGGTGATTTTTTATGTATGTTGAAAATATCATAGAAACAGAAAATCTTACAAAAAAATATGGAAAAACAACGGTTGTTGATTCTGTAAACCTTAAAATAAAAAAAGGCCAGATATATGGCTTACTTGGAAAAAATGGTGCAGGAAAAACAACAACCATGTGTATGATTTTAAATCTTGTAAATAAGACTAATGGAAACATATGGCTATTTGGAAAAAATCCATCAAAGTCCACTGATTCTATTTATAAAAACATAGGATCAATAATAGAAACTCCAGGATTTTACCATAATCTGACTGGTGAAGAGAATCTGAAATTATTCTCAAAAATGGCTAATGTTTACGATGAGAAAAATATAGAATCAGCATTAGAAATGGTTTCACTTACAGAACATAAAGATAAACGCTTTAACAAATACTCTCTTGGAATGAAACAAAGATTGGGAATAGCTTTATCTCTTATTAAAAATCCTGAAATTTTGATTTTAGACGAACCAATAAACGGTCTTGATCCAATTGGAATTCAAGAAATCAGATCAATGTTGAGGCATCTTGCAGATGACTATGGAATGACAATACTGATTTCCAGCCACATATTAAATGAAATAGAGCACATTGCAGACACTATTGGTATTATGAATGAAGGTAAGCTAATAGAAGAAATTTCAATGGAAAATCTTCAAAACAAAATACAAAAATATGTACTATTTGAAGTAGATGACTTAAACTTAACAAAAGACCTATTTAATCAATTGGATCTAATAGAAGATAAAGACTACAAAGTAGAAAACAATAACATTAAGTTATTTAGTCATATCGATTCACGGGGAGACATTAACAGGTTTTTAATTGAGTCTGGTGTTGGAGTCAATAATGTTACATTAGTCAAAGAAAATCTTGAAGAATATTTTACACATTTAATTGGAGGAGACTTAAATGCTTAATTTTATCCAAGCAGAATTTTACAAATTAAAAAGATCAAAATTAATCTTTGTTGTATTATTAGGACTATTCGCCCCGGGTCTGTTGATGTTTACAGGTTTGGTTTTTGGAAACATAGGTCCTCAAAAAATGGAATACTTTTTAAGTTCCATTAACATGTACGGCCTTATGATGTTTAATGCAATTGTCTTTGTATTACTTGCATCTTACCTGATTGTAATAGAATACAATGACCATACTTTAAAATCAGTTTTAACAATTCCAATTTCAAAAACCAAGTTTGTTTTAGGAAAGTTTGCCGTTTTTATGATATTGGTAGGATTATTCACAGTAGTTAATTTTGTATTTATGGTTATTTTAGGTTCTATTGGAGGAACTACAGATATTAACTTGGATATTATACTAAAATACTTTGTTCAGTTTTTAGTAGGTAATCTCTTACTTGGAATATCTTTAACACCATTCATATTCCTATCATTGTTATTTAAAAATGTGGTTCCAATAGTTATTGGAGGAGTATTTGTAAGTCTCTCAAACATGTTTATATCAGAAAGCACATACTCACCATTATCTCCATTTAACTCCCCATATTTAATAGCTACAAATACATTAAGTCATTATAGCTACGGAACTGTTACTCCAGTTTTAATTATAATTGTAACAGCAGTAGTTGGATTGATCTTAAGTTTGATATACTTTAATAAAACAGATGTATACCTCTAATACATCTTTATTATTTTTTTTAATTAACCAGTTCTTGTATTACTTTTTTTATTTCAGATATTGGCATGTCTGTTTTTATACCGAGCGGACTGTAGTGGGTTTTAACTACATTATATCCATTTTCTTTTATTTTTTCAATTATCAAGTCAAACTTAGGAGCACTTATTTTCAGTACTCTACATAATGTATGAATGTCATAGAATGTGATTTCGCTGTCTGCCTCTTCAAGGCACTGATTCAATAATTTAAGAATTTTATCTTTGGTATTGAGAGTTTTATTGTCTATTTCTTCAATCATCTCTTCTATAAACTCTCTATCCTGAATTGGGCCTAACCATAATGGTCCTGCATGAATCAGTTTTTCACCACATTCAGGACAGGTGTGGTTTAGGTTGGTAGCCATTCCTTTATTAGTTTCACGGTATAAACATTCTTTGCAGTGACTTATATATCCTATATTTTCTAAGGATTCGTCAGTTGCCTTAGATCCTTTAAGGACTTCAATGTAAAGTCTCATGTAATGTTCAGTGCTGTGTGATAATTTCACACTAATGTATTTTTTGTATTTAGCTAAAGTAAGGGCAGTATATCCAGCCAATATTCTAATTCCGTTTTCGTGACAGTATTCGCTTTTATATGGTTTGGCATTGTATTTGCGAATACAAGGCTCTTTATATGTGCCGCATAGCGCTGATGTATCTGTAGCTGTTACGCATAATAATGAATTCTTACGGGCACAGTATCCTGCAGAATCGAGAAAAGGAGAGGGTGTTCCAAAGGGGTCAATGTCAATTATGTCGAATCTTCCGCGATTGTTTCTTAAAAATAGACTGGCATCATTTTGTGAAATAGTAATGTCCTCAAGATTGTTTAAGCTAACGTTGATTTTTTCAAATTCATTAGCTGTCTCACTGATATCATTAATAGCTACCTGATCAATTCCATCAATCTCGTTTTTATAACGAACACCACGAATTCCGCTGCCTCCAAATAAATCACAGACATTCAAACTTCTATTTTCTCTTCTTTGAAATACTTGAAGTGCTAAAATAGAAATGTCTCTATTTAATTCCATTTTCGGATTATAAAAAACCGGTGCTTCAGATGAAACTTTATCAAATTTAGGAAACTGTATGTCTGTTGTCCCTTCTTTAATTGTTTCAAGTTCATAGTTTTCAATTTTATTTGTTTCATCCATTTTATCACATTCAATAAGCAATATTATTTTTGTTGTAATATTTTAAATATTATTAGTTTATAATATAATTATTAGTTTAGAGAATTAAATCTCATTTATTTTATTGGTGATAAAAAATGGCAGATATTAAAGTTTCAATTGCAAAACCTATCATTGGTGAGGAAGAAATTGAAAATGTTGTTGAAGTATTAAAATCTGGAATGATTGCACAAGGTCCTAAAGTAGCAGAATTTGAAGAAAAATTTGCTAAATGGGTAGGAGCTAAATATGCGGTAGCTACCAACTCTGGAACTGCAGCATTACATGTAGCTTTACTTTCATGTGGAATCGGACCTGGAGATGAAGTAATAACAACACCATTTACGTTCATCGCTACTGGAAATGCAATTGTATATACCGGTGCAACTCCTGTTTTTGCAGACATTGATTTAGAAACTTATAATATTGATCCAGATACAATTGAAGATTTAATCACTGATAAAACCAAAGCTATTTTGCCTGTTCAATTGTATGGTCAATCTGCTGACATGGACAAAATAAGAGAGATAGCTAAAAAACACGATTTGCTTGTTATAGAAGATGCTGCACAGGCTCATGGTGCAATGTACAATGATGAGAAAGTTGGAAATATGGGGGATATGGCCTGCTTTAGTTTTTATCCAACCAAAAACATGACAACAAGTGAAGGCGGTATGATTACCACCAATAATAAAGAGCTAGCTGAAAAAGCAAGAGTATTTAGAGCTCATGGATCAAACATCAAGTATAAACATGATGAAATCGGTTATAACTTCAGAAGCAGTGATATTGCAGCAGCTATTGGACTTGCACAATTAGATAAAATTGATGAGTTTAATGAAAAAAGAATAAATAATGCCAATTATTTAAATGAAGGTTTAAAAGATGTTGAAGGAGTTATTACTCCAGCATCACCTGAAAACAGAAAGCATGTTTACCACCAATATACAATCAGGGTTACTAAAGGAAACAGAGATGATTGGGTTGATATTTTAACTGAAAACGGAATAGGAAGCGGTATTCATTATCCAATTCCATTATACAACCAACCAATTTATAAAGAATTAGGTTTTACTGGTTCAGCTCCAAATGCGGAGTTAGCGGCAGATACTGTAATATCCTTACCAGTACATCCATCTTTAAGCAAAGAAGATTTGGATTTGGTTATTGAAGCAGTAAAAGATGCATCAGATAAAATAAATTAGAATCTATTTTATGGATTAAATAATCCATTACTTATTTTACTTTTTTTTATTAGAAATAGTAATAATGGTTTAAAACCATTATTTGTCTCCAGTTTCAATTTTTTTAACAATTTTTTCTCCATCAATAGCCATTTTACTGAAAGTGTTGATTGTTTCTTGCATTTGACTAAGGGCCTGGGTTTTATAGCTACTTAAATCTTCAATAGCCGCTAAAGCTTCATTAAAAGAATCTTGGAGAACTTCAGGAGAAAGCATTGTTTCGCTGCTTGCTTTTTGAATTTCTGTTCCTTGTCTTCTTAGGATTTCAGATGTAGATTCAATAATATCTTCAGTAGTATTATTAAGAACTTTGATTTTATCCATTGTTACTTTTTGGTTGTATAATGCTGCCGCCACCATAATTCCAGTTCTAAGGGCAGTTACAGTAACATTCTGTGCACGTTCAATTCCTCTTATAAGCTCTTTATTATTTCTTCTAATAACATTTAAGGAAACAATTCCGTGCTGGTTTACAACAATCATTTGCTGCATATCCATTATTCTTTGTCTAAGTGGGAATAATATTTCTTCACGGACAAAATCGATTTTTTCAGGTTCAATTTCTTGAAAACTTGCTTCTTCAATTTGTGCAGAAATTGATGCATCCATTTGTTTAGCTAATTCTATGTCAGTTATAAGATTTCTGCTTAATTCTCTCAATGCTTCTTCTTCAGAAAGTAAAGTTACGTTATCATTTTGAAGAACTCTGCTGCTTTCATCTAAAGATTTTATAATATCATCTATGACCCCTTCTGCTTTTTCATATTTGTCAAAGTATCTTTTAATCGGGTTAAAAATTTTTCCCAACAGTCCCTTATCTGAAAAATCAACATCTTTAGGATTTAATATTTCCACCTGTCTGTTTAATTTCATTAAATTATTTCCAATATCCTTTGCATCGTCCCCACCTTTAGTAATGTCTATAAAACGTGCATTTAATAAATTGTTTTTATTTGAAGATCTGTTGATTGTAGTAAGGCCGAAATTTTCAAGAGGTTTAATGATTTTTTCTCTTTCCTGAACATCATCAAAATCTGTATTAAAAATAGCTAATGCATTTCATCAGCACGAATTTGAATTGTATCAGTAGGTAATTTCGATTTTTCGTCTTCTAAACTTTGGGAAACGCTTTTTTCAATTTCAGGTATATCTAATGAGAATTCAGCCATAATATCTCCTTTTTATTTTTTCATATGTAAATTGTTATTAACTTATTACTAATATTTAAATTTATTGGTAATTTTTAATGGAATTAATAAGATTGTCCATCTCTTCATGTAAGGATTTTATTTCTTCCTCTGACTTTTTATCATATATTGGATTTATAATAAATTCTACAATCAGTGATTTCAATTGTTCCAGCATCCCTTCCAGTACTTCAATGGTTTTTTCTAGTTTGTCTTCTATTCCATCAGGGGAATCGTCAATCAGGCTATTCAATTCCAACGCCAAATCAACTTTTTTATAGAAGATTTCATGATTCCTATTTATCTGTTCTACAAATCGGGAATAGGTAATTTCTTTAGGATTAAAGCTTTTATTAATAAGATTCAATGCTTTTTTTTCTTTTTCATCATAAGAATCCTTTAATCTGTTAATTCTAATTTCATATTTGTTCAATTCTTCTGCAGGAACTTCTTCTTTTACTGGGATGGTATCTTCTGGATCCATAAGTTCACTAAGATTGGAACCGCATTTTGGACAGAATTTCTCGCTGTGATCCAGTTTATATCCACACCAAACACAAAAATTTAGATTACTCATTATTATCCCTATTCATAATCCTTTACAGAACATGTTAAAACTTCCATATCATCTATTAATTCTGATATATTTTCATCAGAGTTCTTATCTTCAACATTATTTATTATTAATTCAGTTTGCAAATCCCTCATTTTAGATATTATCAATTCTAAGTAATTGATTTTCTGTTTAATTTTATCTTTAAGCACTATATCCTCAGAGGATAATTCAATTATATTTAATGCAATCTCTCTTTGTGAATAGAAATTTTCATGGGAATTGTTGATTATTCTCATAAAACGTTCATGAGTAAGTAGCGATTTTTTAAAACGTTCATTAATTAATTCACAAACTCTGTCTTCTTTCTCCTCATACTTTTTTGTTAAATCATTGATTGTCTCTCTGCAATTGTCGTATGTTTCATAGGCAGGTTCTACTGTAACAGGCTCCACTTCAATAACAGAACCTTCTTCTTTTTTAGAAGTTTCAGAATCTTCCTCATTGGATTCTGTAAAAGAAGTTCCAAAGACAGATGAAAGAAAATCGCTATTATAATTCATTATAATAAATCTAGCTATGGATATTATCTGCAATGCAACTGCCAATCCCATAAAAAATGGAGTTAAAAATGCAGTCAATCTAAATAACTCTCTAAACTGACTTATTGAAGCTAGATTGGTATTAAGTGTATCGATTGCTGCAGTTATGATAAATAAAATCCACGGAATCTCATAAAGGGATCCTTCAATCTTCAAACTATTTTTAGAATGTTTTGCTCCTGAATAAATAAAAGGAATGCCATTAAAAAAAGGAATACAGGTAATAATTAACCAACCAAAACTGACTAACTTATTGTTGGACTTTTTGTATCTGCCTTCCTCCAATAATCTTTCATATTTGGGACTGATTGAAAAAGACCTTACGATTGATGTTATTATACTAATTATAATAAAGATTGCAATTATTCCAAGAATTCCATACATATAGGAAGTGGGAATGGTTGAAGCAATAATTCCATATGCTAAAAATAGGAGCATCCATGGGATTTCCATAATCAGACCTTCATTAATCGCACTTTTATTTGAGGTCTTAGCTCCAACGTAGATAATCCCCATCCCATTTATCATAGGAATAAAAGAGGCTAAAATCCATAAATTATAAACTATTCTTTTAAATGTAGTTAGCTTTGTTCCTAATTTTACAGTCATTTTGATTCCATACTATAAATTACTAATAATTTATTATTAATGTACTAATATTTATATTTATTAATCATTCTAACATATCGTCGACAGTTTCTATTTTTACATCAAGTCCTCTATTGTCTAAATCTCTTCTGTCATCTACCTTTATAACAGTATAAACGCGACCAATACCAACTTCAAAAACAGCTTCCTGTGCCTTAGCTATTGCGTCATATAATTCAGAGAGATTTTCAGCTTCAATTTGTGTTCCCATTCCAGTCAACTGATAATTAAGGCCTGAATTTTTTATTTCCTGAACAGCAGCAGCCACATAGTCTTTACATTCTGTTGTATCATTTCCTACAGGTAAAATAGCAAAATCAGCAGTTATCATAGTTCTCACATCCTTAATTATATATTTATGTTTTGTATAAATTAAAATATTATGGTAGTTATCGATAAAGAGGACTTTAATGAGAAAATTTTCACAAGGATTAATCGCCTTATTTCTGATTACGATCTTATAAAAGAAGGTGAATTAATAGCTCTTGCCCTTTCCGGTGGAAAAGACAGTGTATTAACTTTACATGCCCTTAAAAGATATCAGGATATTTTGGATTTTGATTTGGTTGCAATTTCTGTTGATGAAGGAATTGAAGGCTACAGATCTCATGGTGTTGAATCAGCTATTAACAATGCCAAGGAGTTAGGAGTAGAACTGATTCAGAAATCATTTAAAGATGAAGAGGGATTTGATTTAGATGATATCTATGAAAATTTTAAAAGCGCATGTATACCTTGTGGAGTTTTCAGACGTAATATTTTGAATAAAACTGCTTATGAAATTGGGGCAAACAAAATAGCTACTGGACATAACTTGGACGATGAAATACAGTCATTTTTAATGAGTTTTGCAAGGGGAGACACAATCAAATTCTCCAAATTCGGTCCAGAACTTGATGTAATTCATCCAAAACTGATTCCAAGAATAAAGCCATTGTGGAATACTCCTGAGAAAGATGTAGGCATGTGGGCTGTATTAAATGATATTGATATTCATCTTGAAGAATGCCCTTACTCAAAATTATCTTTAAGAGCTAAAATCAAAGGATTTTTAAATGATGCTGAAGATCAAAATCCTGGTGTTAAAAACAATATAATGAAGTCATTTCAAAAAATACTTACATTTGACAATGACATCAATACTCATCTGAATGAATGTGAAATTTGTGGCGAACCAACTTCCTCTTTAATCTGCAAATCCTGTGAGATTAAGAAAGAGCTTAAGGGCTAGTATTCCTCAACTTTTAATTCTTCTTTTTCTAATTTAGTTAAATTAATCCAGTCTGTTGGAATAACAGAACCGATAAACGCAGCTACAACAAGCCATGGAACTATTCTAGGATCAAAGCATAATAACAGCAATAATGCAACGCCAATCGGCTTTTTCATTAAAACACCAAGTATTGAAGCAGTTACAATAGCTACACTAAATCCAATATCCAAATTAAATAATAATGAAAATCCACAACCGATTATAATGCCGCAGAAGATTACGGGGAAGAAATGACCTCCCTTCCATCCAGATTTAATGCAGATGTTAGTTAGAAGCAACTTGGCAATTCCAATAACGATTAAAAGAATTGGGCTGTATATTGCATAAGTTTCAAGAATTATGTTCATATTTGCTTCACCTGAAAATAGAGTCATCGGTGATATTGTACCAAAAATACCTAATATTAATCCACCAATTAAGCAAGTAATCAATATATTATCGTTAAATTTCATTTTTTCAAATATTTTACCAGTATATTTGTCAAAAATTAGGTATACTATTCCGAATAATGAACCGATAAAGGCTAAGGGTATTCCAAACAATCTTTCAAAGTTGCTTATATCATATCCTCCAACATAGGGAAAATCTACAGGACCACCGAAAATCTGTCCTAGGATATAGAATACAAGTATTGCTCCTAAAATACAGATAATGTTGCTGTAGGTCTTTTTCTCACTTTTTTCTTGATCTTCTATTGGAGCTACTAAACCATATAATGGTGCTATAAATATTAAAGTAAAGACTGAATTTATACCTACGTCATAAATATCATAGATATTCTTCTTAAAAAAAGTCATAAATTTTGATAACCACATACAAAGAACGATTATGATGCAGCATAATCCTGCTTCAGGCCCAATACTACCTCCGAATATTATGGGAATTAGTGCACTAACGAATATCAGAATTATATTTTCATTTTGCAACTTTTTTCCTTCTTTGACATCTGAAAGTATAACGTCCATTTCGTAAACACTTTCCCCATATCTTGTTTTAATCAAACCTAGAATTAATCCACCTATTAAACATATTATAATTGGATAAGCTTTCAAATCAAATTTTCCAGGAAGATAATTCCATAAAAATGCAGTTCCAATATTCATTAATTTCATAAATAGCCAGACAATAACAGCAAAAATCATCCCAATTAAAAAACATCCTGCATAATAGGTTAAATCTTTTCTTGGTGTTAACATAGTTATAACTATTTAGTTTATAGTTATTAAATTTAAAAAAATAAGTGAGAAATCATTAATTTCTCATTATGACAAAAGCCATATAAATTATGAAAATTACAAGAAGGAGTATGCCCTCTTTTTTATCAAACTTATTTTGAGTTCTTGCAAATACGTAAGTAAGTACAGTAATAAATAGCATTAAGCATAAATCAACTAAAATATTTGATTGAAGTGTAATAGGGCTTATTGTTGCACTTAACGCAAGTACAAATATGATATTGAAAAGGTTACTTCCGATTACATTACCAATTACCAGTTCATTTTCCTTTCTTTTTAAAGCAGTTAATGAAGTTGCAACTTCAGGTAATGAAGTACCAATAGATACAATAGTCAAACCAACAAGTGTTTCACTCATCCCAAAAGTGATAGCTATTGAAGAAGCATTGTTTACTACTAATTCTCCACCAAGAACAATTCCAACAAGACCTACAATCATGTAGACGATACTTTTTGGAAGTGTCAATTTCGGTTTTTCAACGTACTGTCCTTCTTTTGATTTTTTAGCTGAATATACAAGGTAGAATAAGTATACTGCAAATAATATTAAAAGAACAATTCCTTCAATTCTTAAAATGTTCCATCCTATTAAAATAAAAGCTACGATTGCAACAGTAGCTACAATTAAAAAAGGATAGTCCTTTTCAAGCATTTGCCTACCAATATCCAGTTCTTTCAGCATGGCACAAAGTCCTATAATGAAAAGCAAGTTAAAAAGATTACTTCCAATAATATTACTTACTGCCATTGCATTATTTCCATTAACAGCAGCAGTAATTGACACTGCAGCTTCAGGAGCACTTGTACCAATAGCTACAATTGTTAGACCTACAATGATTGTCGGTATTTTTAAAAGGGCAGCTACACTACTTGATCCGCTTACAAAATAATCTGCCCCTTTAATTAAAAAGACAAATCCGACTATCAGTAATATGATTTGAATAATTAAATCTATCATTTAATCCTCATCCTCTTCAACAATCTCTTGAGGACCTAAATCAGTTATAAGTAGTTTGTCTATTTTGTTTCCATCCATATCTACTATTTCAAAGGAAAATCTGTCCCAGATAAATTCTTCTCCCTCTTCAGGAATTTTACCACAAAAACTTAAAATAAATCCAGCTATTGTTGTGAAATTATCTTCTTTTTCATCTGGAAACTCCTCTGAATAATCGAATAATTCTTTAAACCTGTCAATTTGATATCTTCCATCTATTAACCATGTTCCATCTGCTCTTTGTGTAGCTATTGGATCATCAGTTTCATCAATACCCGGAATATCTCCAACAATCCCCTCTAAAAGGTCGTTTAATGTGATTAAACCACTTACGCTTCCAAACTCATCTACTATTAATGCCATGTGGACATATTCCTTATTTTCTTTATATTGTTTAAGCAATTCTAGAGATTCTAGATTTTCAGGAACTACAATAGGATTTTTAACAATCTTTTCTAAATTCATCTCTTTGTTTTCAAATAAAACTGCTAAAATATCTTTTGACTGGACTACTCCCATAAAATCATCTAGTTCCCCTTTAGCTATTGGGAATATTGAACGTTTACTTTCAATGATTTTCTTTTTATTTTCTTCAGGACTATCATCTAAGTCAATCCAGATAATTTCACTTCTTGGTGTCATTATCATGTCGACTTTTTGTTCATCAAGTTTGAAAACACGTTTAATAATGTCTTCTTCTTCTTTTTCGATATTTCCTTCAACTCTACTTTCTTCAATCATTAATTCAATTTCTTCTTCAGTAATAGAAGTATCTTCTTTGTGATTTATTCTAAGAATGGTTAAAATTGCATTTGTTGATTTACTTAATATGATAACAAAAGGTTTGCATATTTTTGAAAGTATTTTCATTGATTTAGCTACTTTTACAGCAACTCTTTCAGGAGAGTTTAAAGCAATTCTTTTTGGAACTAGTTCACCAATCACTAAAGAGAGATATGTGGTTACTATTACTACAATTAAAACGCTTATGCTTTCTGCATAGGGTACATAAGGGCTAATTACATTAGCTAATGGTGTAGATAAAGTTGCTCCACCAAATGCCCCTGTTAATACTCCGATAAGTGTAATTCCTATTTGAATTGTAGATAAGAATTGGTTTGGATTTTCATTTAAATCAATAACCGTTTGCGCATGTTTTTTACCTTCATTAATCATCTTTTGGAGCTTACCTTTTCTTGAAGATACAACTGCCAATTCAGACATGGATAATATTCCGTTTAAAATGATTAATATAATAATTATGATTATATACAATATCGTTTCATACATTTTTAATCTGACCTATTTCTATAAATCACTTGCTAATTTAAAATCGGTGTTTCCGTAAATCTCATTTTGCATTTCTTGAACTGCTTCAGAAGCTTCTTCACGAGTGGCTACTTTTCTAAATATCCTGCGAGATTTAACTTTCAATGTTTTTCCACAGACACATTTACGGGTAGCTACTCCCTCTTTTCCATAGAGAACTCTTCCACAGTCGCAACGAAATATAAGATACATTTTATTTAATACACCTTGAATTTAGTATTAATTAAATATTATCGATTTAATATTTAATATTATTTATTATACACCGAAAATTTTCATAAATAAGGGGATAAAAACTTTTGATGGAAGTATAATTAGAGTAGCTATACTAACCCCTATATTTGTACCAACAACCACAATGAGTATTCTACATATGTTGTTATGCCAGATATCCTTTAGATGTTTGATTTTACTTAAGTTGCTAATATCACTTTTTCTAACCTTTCTTAATTTTGCTTCAGTTAACCCTGAAAACCATCCTGCAGCTAGTAAAGGGTGAATAATTGTTAAAGGAGCTACTAATCCTCCAACAATGGCTGATAAAACTTTGGACCCTGATAGAATGGATCCTAGAAAACCCATAAGCATACTTATTCCAACAAATTCTATTAAGTTGTCTGTTATGCTTATGCCATTAAAAAATGCCAGAAAAAATATCACAACAAATAGGATAGGAATCAATGCAAGGATTATTTTAACCCAAGGTATGCCTTTTTTTTCTTTTGTCATTCTCAAATCGGCTAATGGAGGTAATGTTTCTGGATTGTCAAGATATCTGTTTATTCCAGGTTTGTGTCCTGCACCAACAACTGCCACTACATTTTCCTGAGGAAGATTCATTATGTTGCCAGCTAAATAAGCATCTCTTTCCTTTACAAGAACTTCGTAAGCTCCTGGTGAAATCTCCTCAAACATATCCATTATTTCATCAAGGTTTTCAGGATTTTTAAGTTCTTCAATATCAAGTTCCTCTTCTAATTCATCTTTTTTGAAAAGTCCACTAATGGTACTCCATAAAAAGCTGGCCTTTTCCTTAAAAGTCATTTTATTAAGTGCCCGTTGAAGAGTAACATTAATATCTCTGTCAATTAAAGCTATTGGAATTTTAAGATCTTCGGCAGCTTCAATAGCTCCAATCATCTCGGAACCTGGTTTGACGTCTACGTCTTCTCCGATTTTTGACTGGAAGTATCCGAGAAGTGTACTTGCAAGGAAAACTCCGATTTTATTTTCTTTTATTATCTGAGTTACTGGTATATGACTGTCTTCTTCAATTCCAGCCATTTCATTTCTAATCCTGTTGTAACGACCTCTGTCAAGTTCAATAGCTACTATGTCTGGTTGCTGTTCATATATCGCATCTTTAACTTCCTTTACGCTTTCTTCAGATACGTGAGCAGTACCAATAATAGTTAAGTATTCTCTATTCATTGAAACAACACTTCTTCAAAAATAATTATTAATAATATTATAGTTACTATTATAAAAGTTTAATTTTACCGTCACTATAAATGCCTACGTTTGTGGTAATATTCTTTAAAACGCAACATTCTACATCTTTTTCATTTCCCATTTTTTCAAGTTTTTTTCCTGAGTTTGAATTGTAGATTCCTTTACATACCTGTTCATAATCTCTTGTAGCCAGTATGCTAGCTTTTGCAAAATCGGTAAGTTCACATTTGTTTGAGAGCTTGTAAATCCAGTATATTATCTCCCCACTTACAAGAAAATCTTCAAGTGCAAAATTTCCTTTGTATCCTGCCATAACCACATCAATTTCCCGGTGGCATAATTCTATAGCTTTTTTTGCAACTGCTTTTCCATTTAGCATGGATCCAATCAGCACTGTGGATTTCATGTCTTTTAAAATTCTGGTTCCATTACTTGTTGTTAAGATTAATGTCTGGGATTTGTCTTCAGGAATTTTAAACTTCTCAACTTCTCGTGGTGAGTTTCCCACATCAAACTGATCTATTTTCTTACCAGATCTCTCACCAGCTGTAACTGAATTATATTTTTCACTTAATTTAAGGGCTTCATCAACTGAAAAACATGGTATAATCTCTTTAAAGTTATTTAACGCTAATGTAATTGTAGTGCTGGCTCTTAATGCATCTACCATTATTGATGTATCTTCAGTTATTGTTTTTTCAAAAGACAGTGAAACTTTCATATTATTTAATATTGGAGTTATTTTATAAATATTGTTTATGAGAATTGTTACAACACCAATGTGCGAGGAAATCCTGAAGATTGCAGGAGTGAGTGATTACAAAGTAAATAAATTTCCAACTAAAGAAGATGGAGATTTAGCTATTTTATTATCTGAAAGTAAGGCTGATATGGAATCACTATATCTAAAATTAAATACATTCAAACAAATTAAAGATTCCGTAGAAAAAGTAGGAAAAAGATGTAATAAACAGGGCACTGTCGATTTTTCCAAGTGTGAAATTGCTAGCAAATATCTCAATAAAGAAATAGAAAACTCCACTAAAGTAAAGGTTTACTCTAATTTTCTTAAGGATATTGTGGAGGATATGGGTTTTGTAATTGCAGACAGTGATTATGATTATGTAGTAGCACCAGACTATCTGATTGAAAAAATACATGAAGATAAACCAGTTATCAAAATACCGTCTCACTCTTCAGTTTCTCTTAATCCTATTGAACGTGCATGTTCAAGGTATAAAATTCTAGAAGATTTTATAAATAAGTAACATTAAAAATATTTATTAATATTTAGTTGGGGAATAAAAAATATGTTTGAAACATTAACTTTTACAGGCGGAGTTCACAAAAGCGAAGAGATTAAGGAACTTATTGAAGATTTAGGAGGATTTATTCTTCAGGAAAATACTTTACAAATGGATTTAGTATTAAACATGGCAGTTCCTTTAGAAGACGTTGATAAAATAAAAGAAAAATCAAAAGAATTATTAGCTAAACTTACTGTAGCGCCAATGGCGGGCAGTGAGATAGCTGTTGTTTCTCCAACTCTTGCAAGACATCACCTTCCTCATGCTGCTTGTGACATTTCTGAGTTTTTACGTGAATATGGAGCAAAAGACAATATGATAGGTCTTGCCCGTGGTGACGGTAAAGGGACTTCAGGAATAACAGAAGAAGAAAAAAAATTAATCAATGAACATGATGTGGCTGTTTTTGTTTTAGGTAGTTTTAAAGACTGTATTATTGAAAAATCATTTTTATATGATGATTTGGACATTCCTGTTGTTGTAACTGGCGCTCCAGATATTCCTGTTGACGAGCTTCCAGGAGCCGATGCCTACGTTGGTGGTCTTGGAAGAATTCCAAGAAGATTAAGGAGAGGTCCTGATGTTCGCGCATTAGAAAATCTTGCATCAACATTGGAAATGATTTTAAACAATAAAAAAAGAGAAATGGTTCACGATCCGCCACTTGTACCTTCAATTGTTGTTAAACATGCAATTGAAAATCAGGTTCCAGCCATTAAGGAAGTTATATCACCACTTCCAGTAACAGGTCAACTTGATGGTGTTCGTGTGAAATTGGATTACGACAAATATCATGAAGAGATTGAAAATGTGGTTATTGATAATAAAAAATTATCCGAACTAGCTATTGTTAAAAAATCAGCTATGTACGACTATATTTTAGTTAAAATCTATTCTGAAAGTCAGCTTGTTGAAGATACCATTATTAAAGATTCTAAATTATGAAATTTCCTAAAAGCAGATTTTTATTTAAAGTATTTCAACTAGTTTTACTATCTATTTTTTATTTTTGTCTGTTGAAATATGCTTCTTATTTATTTTATCCAGTTACAGACTTTGAGGCTATTTTAATTGTAGCTCTCTTAGCAATGCTGGAAATTATATCTGTTTATATTGAATTTAGAAAATCTAATTACCTTTCTCGCTTTTCAGTTACTGTTTTGGATTCACTAAAATGGTTTGCTATTATGATAGCTATTCTGTCATTAGCGATTTTTATTGTTAATTGGCTATTTATTAAAACTCCAATATTCTATAATAGATTAGCGCTTATTTTGGTCTTAGGTCTTTTTATATATGGTTATTATAATGCACATAATCCTCAGATAGTGGAAAATACCTTGTATTTAGATAACCTAGACGAAGACATTAACATAATTCATCTCTCAGACATACATATTGGTTCAGTAAGAACTCCAGATATCCTTAAAAAGATAGTTTCAAAAATCAAGGATGAAGAATATGATTTTATAATTATTTCAGGAGATATTGCAGATGGAAGTAATGAAATACAGCCACATGATTTTGATGAATTTAAAAAAATAGAAAAACCAATAATTTTCACACCAGGAAACCATGACTACTATACAGGAATAGAAAACGTCTACAAAGCATGTGAAAATGCAGGAATAACAGTTCTAGACAATAACCAAACTAAAATCAAAGGATTGAACATCTACGGCATAGGATTTGCAAACAATAATCTGAACTTGAAAATCAATAGCGATGAAAATAACCTGTTAATTTTTCACATTCCTGCAAATTGGGATGAATTTATAGAAGAGGGTTTTAACATCATCTTGTCAGGACATACTCATGGAGGACAGTTCTATCCAGCAAACCTCTTTGTGGGATTAGCATTTCCATTGTTGAGAGGACTATATGAAAATGATGGAAACTACATAAATGTAAGTGATGGGGTAGGAACCTTAGGCCCTCCTCTTAGAATAGGGACAAAAACTGAAATAAGTCTTTTGAAATTAAGAAAAAGACCTTAAGCTATTTTTCTCATTCCATAGAAGTTAATAGCATCAACCAAATCGTTAAACTCTTCAAGTTCACGTTCAATAACATTCTCATCGGTCATGTCAAAACTAAGCTCCCCGTCAACACTGAGAGTATCAGGACCGTAACCAACAATTCTTTCAATTCCATCTGCACTTAAAATCTCCTCAGCATCAAGGAGATGAACGAAAGCACGACCTGGAAGAATAACGGACTCCTGAACATCGCCTAAATCAATATCTTCAAGATCTTCTTTAGTAATCAGGCAGGCAATCTCTTTATTAACTCCAATAACATTAACACTATCAGCATTAATCTTTTTAAAAATCTTTTCAATAAATGGAGCAGCTATTTTTGAAGTAATGATAGTAGCTTCACCAGTAACCTTCTTAATAAACTGTAAGAAAATCTCATTTTCATCACGAGCTATTGCAAAAGGGCCACCAGTAGTTGGATCACATAAAGGAGTACCACTAACTCTAAAATTATATTCGCTGTTTATACTTTCAACTAATTCTTTAAAGCTGTCTACACTTTGAGACTGAACATCCTTTAAAATAGGTTCATTTCCAAGAATCAGACCTTCATTAAAAGTATTTGCAAATCTCATTAAGATAATTCCTTTGGCTCCCCAGTCTTCTAAGCTATTACATGTTTGTCTTAAAACATCACCATCATTAACCCCAGGAACTATTACAGAAGCAGCTGTTAAATCGATACTTTCAGAAAATATTTTACAGGCATCAATGGAAGCTTCAGGTGTTTTATCTTTAACCCATTCTCGTCTAAGTTCAGGATTATCAGAAAATATTGTAAAAGTAACCTCATCTACACCATTATTTATAAGCTTGCCTGCTTGTGAGCTATCAGTAATTCCTTTTCCAGATGTATAACCTAAATGAGATTTTAAAGACATATTATTGAGTGAAGCAGTAAGATCATCGAGATATGGATAACAGCTAACATCCCCACCACCACTAATATTAGCTTTTACTTCTCCTCTGATTGGCTGCATCATTAAAGTGGTCTGAATATTATTAATAATTTCAAAAGGGTTTTTAAATTCACTTTGGGTCTCACTTACTCCTTTACTGCATCTATCGCACCCTACTTTATTTGGAAGACAATGAGCACATCCAAATGCCTTAACATCTTTTACTTTTCTAAAGTAACAGTATTTACAAAAACCATCACAATCTTTTCCAGGAATTCCACCAACATCAGCTACAATTTGCATAAAAACTAGTTTGTTTATTATTGTATTTATAAAATAGCTATGTCTTTTTCAAGAGCGAAAGTCAATTTTTTAGTTTCTTTTTTTTCATAAATTAAACATAATTTAGTTTTTGAAACTTCAGTTTTCAAAATGGGACTGGAGGAGCCGTTTTTTGGTCTGGTGCTGATGGTAAATTAATTGATTGTAATTTCACTAATAACAACGCTAGTGATGGTGGTGCAGTTTACTGGAGTGGTGTTAACGGTACCATATCTAATGCTGATTTCAGTAATAATGCCGCTAATCATGGTGGTGCAGTTTACTGGAGTGGTGCTAACGGCACTATAATGAACTCTAATTTCATCAATAACGCTGCAAATAAGGCTGCAGGAGCTATTTTCTGGTCTGGTGATAAAGGCACTCTAAAAGATTCTATTTTTACAGGTAACACTGCTAAGACTGATGCTGGAGGGAGTGTATACTGGCGTGGCACAAATGGGAATGTAACTGGTTCTACATTCACTAGTAACACTGCAAATAATTATGGTGGTGCTGTTTACTGGCCTGGTACTAATAGTAACATGTTGAATTGTAATTTCAAAAATAACCATGCAGACATAGGTGATAATGTTTATTGGGGATGGAATGTAGAGGAATTTTTAAATAAATATGATCAAATCAATGATCTTGATTATGTTTATATTCGAAATGGTGTGGGAACACCTTCAAGCACTATTGTCTTAAACAAAAAAGGAGTAACCATATCAGGTCAAAGTACAAATGTAATCTTTGATGCTAAAGGCGGTAATTTACACTTTGAAGTGACTGGAAACAATATTTTAATAGAGAAAATTACTTTCCGAAACTTCAATTTCACCAATCATGGTGGAGCAATATTATGGAATGGTAACAATGGTACATTGAAAAACTGTAACTTCATAAATAATAGTGCTGTTCGTGGTGGTGGTGTTTACTGGA
>OGXX01000566.1_pt1 | contig 40791 bp, 37 predicted proteins | sample 1576301 | NCBI WGS metagenome assembly OGXX01 (sample SAMEA3541469, study PRJEB24748) | human gut metagenome | biome: human gut; feature: human-associated habitat; material: faeces | place: China | collected 2012
GACAGATGTGAATGGTTTTGTTCTTGGAGGGCGTGGCGTTGGCCCGTGGCTGACGGCTTTTGCATTTGGAACGTCATATTTTTCAGCTGTTATTTTTGTAGGCTATGCGGGACAGTTTGGATGGAACTTTGGTCTTGCCAGTACATGGGCGGGGCTTGGAAATACATTTATCGGGTCATTGCTTGCATGGAATGTGCTTGGAAGAAGAACCCGTATTATGACACAGCATGTAGATGCTAAGACGATGCCGGATTTCTTTGGTGAGAGATATGGAAGTAAGGCGCTGAAGATTACGGCTTCAGCGATCGTATTCATATTCCTGGTGCCGTATACAGCTTCTGTATACAATGGGTTGTCAAGATTGTTTGGAATGGCATTTAACATTCCTTATAAATATTGCGTAATCGGAATGGCAGTATTTACAGGAATCTATGTTATCCTCGGTGGATATATGGCTACGGCGATCAATGATTTTATTCAGGGAATCATTATGCTGGGCGGCATTGTTGCAGTCATCCTGGCAGTATTAAATGGTCAGGGTGGATTCATTCAGGCAATTAAGACCATGGCAGAGATCCCAAGTGATGTGCCGGTGACAATGGGACAGCCGGGAGCATTTACTTCATTCTTCGGGCCGGATCCGTTGAATCTTCTTGGAGTGGTCATCCTGACTTCTCTTGGAACATGGGGACTTCCGCAGATGGTTGGAAAATTCTATGCGATCAAAGATGAAAAATCCATCAATACGGGAACGGTGATCTCTACATTATTTGCGATCGTGATCTCCGGAGGATGCTACTTCCTCGGAGGATTCGGAAGACTGTTTGATGCACCGGAACTGCACGATGAGGCGGGCAATATGATCTTTGACGGAATCATCCCGCATATGTTGTCAACACTTCCGGATATCCTGATCGGTATTGTAGTAGTATTGGTATTATCGGCTTCCATGTCAACACTGGCTTCACTGGTACTGACATCCAGCTCGACGCTGACACTGGATTTCTTAAAAGATAATGTAATGAAAGATATGAGCGAGAAGAAACAGGTACGTACGATGCAGGTGATGGTTGTGTTCTTTATTGTATTATCGGTAGTGATCGCAATGGATCCGCCTACATTCATCGCACAGCTGATGGGAATTTCCTGGGGAGCACTTGCCGGAGCGTTCCTGGCACCATTCATGTATGGTCTCTACTGGAAAGGCGTGACAAGAGCCGCTGTATGGGCCAGCTTTGCGGCAGGTGTCGGGATTACGGTTCTGAATCTGTTCTTCCACTTTATTGCATCACCGATCAATGCAGGAGCAGTTGCAATGGTAGCAGGACTGATCGTAGTGCCGGTAGTGAGTGTGCTTACACCAAAGCTTAAGAAGGACAGAGTGGATGAGATCTTTGCCTGCTATGATGAAAAGGTTACGATCACCAAGAAACGTTCGTTGGAACAGAATTAGTGTAAATAATCTGAAAAATCAAATATATTAAAAAACATCAAGGGAAGTGATTAAATTTATCACTTCCTTTTTGTGTGGGGATATGTTAGGATATAAAAGTATTAAAAATGAACAACAAAGTTGATGAATATTATTGCTGATTTGGCAGCGATGATTTGATTTGAAATATGAGGCAAAAGGAGTGGAGCTTGAATTATGAAGAATTATCAGAAATATGAGAAAAGTTATTTTATGCCGCCGGAGGTTACATATGACTGGGCGAAAAAAGATGCGGTAGAACAGCCGCCGAAGTGGTGCAGTGTAGACTTAAGAGATGGTAACCAGGCGTTGATCGAGCCGATGAGTCTGGATGAAAAGCTGGAATTCTTCCAGTTATTGGTCGATGTGGGATTCAAAGAGATCGAAGTCGGATTCCCGGCAGCATCTGAGACAGAGTACCAGTTCATGCGTACCCTGATCGAGAAAGACATGATCCCGGATGACGTGACTGTCCAGGTACTGACACAGGCAAGAGAGCACATCATCAAACGTACCTTCGAAGCCGTACAGGGAGCACCACATGCTGTGATCCACGTGTACAACTCAACCTCTGTTGCACAGAGAGAACAGGTTTTCAAAAAAGACAAAGAACAGGTAAAACAAATCGCCATCGACGGAGCAAAGCTGTTGAAACAGCTTGCTGATCAGACAGAAGGAAACTTTACTTTCGAGTACAGTCCGGAAAGCTTTTCAGGAACAGAGGTGGACTATGCAGTGGATGTCTGCAATGCAGTACTGGATGTATGGCAGCCGACAAAAGATAAAAAAGTAATCATCAACATTCCGACAACCGTAGAAAACGCAATGCCGCATGTATTTGCAGGACAGGTAGAATATGTAGATAAGAATCTGAAATACCGTGATGGTGTGGTACTCAGCCTTCACCCACACAACGACCGTGGATGCGGCGTGGCAACTGCTGAAATGGGTATTCTTGCAGGTGCAGACCGTATCGAAGGAACCTTATTTGGAAATGGAGAACGTACCGGTAACGTGGATATCGTGACACTGGCACTCAATATGTTCTCGCAGGGTGTAGATCCGGGCCTGGATTTCACTGACATTCCAAAAATCCGTGAAATCTACGAACGCCTGACCAGAATGCATGTCTATGAAAGACAGCCATATGCAGGAGATCTGGTATTTACCGCATTTTCCGGTTCCCATCAGGATGCCATCGCAAAAGGTATGGCATGGCGTGAAGCGGAAGAAAGAGATCACTGGACCGTACCGTATCTGCCGATCGATCCGAAGGACATCGGAAGAACTTACGATAAAGATGTTATCCGTATCAACAGCCAGTCAGGAAAAGGCGGTGTAAGCTACATTCTGAAGCAGAACTTTGGCATCAGCGTTCCGAAAGAGATGCGTGAAGAAGTCGGCTACATGGTGAAAGATGTATCCGATAAAGCACACAAGGAGCTGACTCCGGACTGGGTATACCACATTTTTGAAGATCACTATGTAAATTACAAAGGAATCTTCTCTATCGATGAATGCCACTTCAAACAGGAAGATGGTATTATGGCAGACGCAACCATTTCCCATGCAAATGGAAAACGTGTGGTAACAGCAGGTGGTAACGGACGTCTTGATGCAGTCAGCAATGCGATCAAACAGTACTTTGGTATCAGCTATGAACTGAGCTTCTACGAAGAACATTCCCTGACGCGTGGTTCTTCTTCCAAGGCATGCGCTTATGTAGGTGTCATCTGCAATGGAAAGACCTACTGGGGAGTCGGAATTGATGCCGATATCATCAAAGCTTCTATTGAAGCATTGACAGTTGCTGTCAACAAGATCGATGAACTGAAGAATGCGAATGAATGTAAAGATGAAAGAATGGTAGAGATCATGAACTATATCCAGGCAAATTATCTGGATGTATCTCTGGATGACCTTGCAGAGAAATTCTTCCTGTCCAAACCATACCTTTCCAAATATATCAAAGAAAAATCCGGAACGACTTTCGGGGATATTGTCAAAAAGGTCAGAATGAAAAAGGCACGTGCCCTGTTAAAAAGCAGCAGCATGACCGTTGAAAATATTGCACTGACCGTTGGATACCAGAATGTAGAGCACTTCAACAGGCTCTTCAAAAAGGCGTACAATATCACACCGGTACAGTTCCGCAACCAGAAATAAATAATACAGAAAAATGACGAAAAAAGGGCGCAAAAAACGGTTAAAAAGACGTTTTTTGCGTTCCTTTTTTGTCGATGTTTATGAATGTGAACAAAAATTCATATTTACAGGCAAAATTATTGACAAAGTAAACAAAAAAAAGTAAGATATTTGTATGTTCATAATAAAAAACAAAAGTTAAAAATTATGAAAAAGGAGGAGTGAAGACATCTGAGGATGGGGAAATAATTAACGATTGTTTTTTGCTGGATGAATAGAATACAAAAGGTTATCTTGGAGGAAAAAATAATGAACGAACATGATGAGGCGTTAAGAAAACAAACCGCCTTTTTAGGACAGCCAAAGGGTGTGGGAACCCTGAGCTTTATGCAGCTTTGTAACTCTTTCGCAAGCTATGCGATGAGTGCGGTACTGATTTACTACTTATACGCAAATGCACCGGAAGGACTTGGATTCAGCAAGGCAAATGCAGCACAGCTGATCTCTTTATATTCAACAGTTGTCGTACTGACAGGTATTGTCGGAAGCTTTGTCTGCGACCGTATCTTAGGATGCCGGAAGTCCTTATTTGTATCAAGATCACTTTCATTTATTGGATATGTATGCCTTGCATTACCACTTGGCGTTCCTGGCTATGGAATCGCTATGGGATGTCTGGCAATCGGACCGATGTTCGGTGGCAGATGCCTGGATGCTCTTCTTGGAAAATTCTATGATGAATCCGATGGAAGACGTGACAGCGCTTACACGATTTCTTACGTAATTTCCAACATTGGTGCAGCAGCTCCGGTACTTTCCGGTATAATCGCAGCAGCACTCGGATATCATGTAGCATTCGCGGCATGTGCAGTCCTTGCATTCCTGGGTATCGTTGTATATGCAGTTACATACAAACCGTTCTTCGGTAATATCGGTATTGAACCGGATGATCCGCTTCCGGATGATAAGAAACGTTCTTTCATCACAAAGATGATCATTGTACTTGTTATCTGCGCAGTTGTTCTTGCAACGCTTTTTGCAACAGGAACATTAAGTATTTCTGTATTTTCAAATGTAATCAGTACTGTATCGATCATTATCCCGATCGTATACCTGGTAGTTATTTACAAAAGTAAAAAGACAGAGCCACATGAGAAGAAGAAAATCCTCTGCCTGGTTCCGCCGTTCATCTGTAACGCAGTTACCCTGCTGATCTGGACACAGACAATTTCAATCCTTGCAATCTTCTATGAAGAAAAGGTTAACCGTGTACTGTTCGGAATTGAAGTGCCTGCAGCATCTATGCAGACAATCCCAGCAGTATTTGCAGTTATCATCGGAAGTATCCTGACAGCAGTATGGACAAAACTCGGAAAGAAACAGCCATACGGAACCACAAAGATGGGTATCGGAACAATCTTCTGGGGACTTGGAGCTTTAATCATTGCACTCCTCTATGTAATCTATCCTGGAGATGCAAAAGTCAGCGCATGGTGGATCGTATTATTCTATGCAATCCTGATGCTTGGTGAAGGATTTACCTGCCCGATCGGTTACTCAATCACGGCTGTTGCAGCACCGAAGGCATTCATGACACAGATGATGACAATCTGGTCAATGTCACAGTCTACAGGAGCTGCTCTTAACACGCTGCTCACAAACTTCTACAAAGAAGGAAGCGAAATTCCGTTCTTCGTAGCAATCGGTTTGGGTGTATGTGCAGTCGGTGTGGTTGTAGCAATTTTCAGTAAAAAGCTTGCAGTCGGAATGGGACTGGACAAGAACGCAGAAGCATAAAAGATTAGAAAATAAGTTTATGTTTCAGGAGGATGAAAAATAAATGTCAGAGAATTGTAATTATGCACCGGTCGAAAAAGTCATTCTGATCGATGACAGAAGAATTGAGATTTATTGGGGCGAACAGATGCGCCGTGCTGATAATGAAAACGATTATCTGGTAAAATACAAAGGGGAAGTACAGGAACTGGTACACTGGACCAGTGATATGACATGGGATTATGGTACGGTATACCAGAAAGAATCCATGCGTACCACACTTTCCCTGGTTCATCCGGTTGATCCGGAATGTGCAGGAGAGGTTACCGTACAGGTTGTCGGAAAGCTGACTGATGTAAAAGACAGACCGGTAGACAATGAAAAGGTCTACCAGACCGTGTATCAGCCATATTATGTAGTCCGCAAAAAAGGAACCTCCGGCATTGTAGTAAAAGCCGGAGAAAAAACAACACCGGCTGTAGTGGATAAAGCACTTGCAATTATTGATATGATGCTTGAAAAGATCCCGGAAGTAGCAGAAGAGCTCGTCCGCAGAGGCGCAGAGATATCTGTTTTCGGACTGCTTGAGAATGCATACGATGTCCCGGAACACAGAATGGGATATCTGCTTGCAACCCGCCACGTGGCAGGTTACGGCGGTGAGATGACGAATCCGGCATCCTCTATTTCAGAGGCAAATGTAATCCGTCTCAGAACCGGAAGATATGCAACCAGTTATCCAAATGAGATGATCCTTGTCCATGAGTTCGGACATGCGATCCATCTGGTTGGAATGAATGGTCTGAAAGACCAGACGCTTGCAGACATGATCCGGAAAGCATATCAGCATGCCAGCGACAATGGTTTGTGGCCGGACACTTATGCGATCAGCAATTACGAAGAGTATTTTGCAACCTTAAGTACTGTCTGGTTCAATGTCATGCAGGAAGGTGTTGACGGACGATGGGATGGTATCCGCGGACCGGTCAACACAAGAGAGGAACTGAAGGTCTATGATCCGGAAGGATATGAGCTGATGAAGCACATTTATCCGGAGAAGACACTTCCGGAACCTTGGCATTATAATGTAAACATCTATGATATTGATGGAAAACCATACAAATCATATGATGAAAATATGAAATTCAACTGGGATTTCATTCAGTAGGAGATGGAACAATGAATACACGCATACAGAAAATTGTAGATGCTGTAAAGAAAAATAGTCATGACGGAATTGTGATCAGCAAAGGCAGCGACATTAAGTATCTGACCGGCTTTACCGGAGAATATGGAGTTGCGGTCCTGCTTTTGACAGAAAAGAAAAACTATTTTGTAACCGACGGACGGTTTGAATTCCAGGCCGCACAGGAAACAGAAGGATTTGAAGTTGTTGTCTACGGTGAAGGACTGAATTACTTCAGCCAGACCGGTAAATTGGCAGCAGAAGCAGGGGTAAAACAGTGTGCAATCTGTGGAGCCGATCTTACGTTTGATGATTATCAGGATCTGGTAAGTCAGGCGCCTGATACCAAATTCGTTTCCGAAGGGTCTTATGTAGAACCTTTACGTGCGATCAAGACACCGGAAGAAATCGAGACGATCGAACAGGCATGCCGGATTTCAGAGAGATCTTTCTATGCACTGCTTGATGTGATCAAACCGGGCGTTACAGAGATCGATATTGCAAATGAACTGGAATATCAGTTCAGAAGCCGTGGCGGCTCCGGATTCTGCTTCGAGACGATCGTAGCATCTGGTCCGGATAACGGAGCAAACTGTCATGCGACAGCATCCGATAGAAAAATCCAGCTTGGTGATTTTGTGACGATTGATTTTGGAACTTATTATCACGGATACTGCTCGGATATTACCCGTACTGTTGCAGTAGGGAAAGCCAAAAATCCGGAGCTTTACAAGATGTTTGACGTAGTCAGAAAAGCAAAGGATGCTGGTCAGAACAGCCTGAAACCGGGAATGGTTATGGGCGAGCTCAGAGATATCATCGTGAAGGTAGTAGAAGATGCAGGCTATCATATTCCACATGGTCCGGGACACAACTTCGGACTGGATATTCATGAACAGCCGTATATCTGTACCGGCAGTAAAGTGACCCTTCAGCCGGGAATGGTTCATACGATCGAACCTGGAATTTACATTCCGGGAATCGGCGGAGTCCGTCAGGAAGATGATTTCCTGATCACAGAAGATGGATACCGCAGAATTACAAATATTACAGATGCTCTGATCACACTGTAATAAGAATGTTGTCATCCTAAAAAAGTATAAAGAATTGAGGAAATCCTTATCTGGTGGTTTGCCGGGTAAGGGTTTTCTTTTTTCGCAGACCTGGGAATCACAAAATTTTAATATTGATTGTTAAACGATGTTGTGAGTAAAATGAAAAGTGCAAGTGTATCCGTATAAAGTTTTGGACGTAAAACGGATTAAAAAATGCAAAATATTTAACAGATTCTGTGGAAAACGGTTGCGTTGGTTTGAAAAAACAAGTATAATACACTTCAAGATGGTTGCACTTTAAAATATTAAAGAATGTATGCGACGGGAGAGAGGCAGCATGAAAGGGCTGCGTGTATTTGAAAAATAAAGGAATAAAAGAGGGACCAAGGGATGATTATCAGTACGAAATATCTGATTACAGGAGATGGAAAGACCGTTCTTACGGATAAGGCAGTCTATATTGGAGAGGACGGCAAGATCGGAAAAATCGCACCGAAAGAAGAGTTGCTGAAAGAATTTCCGCAGGAGGAAGTTAAGGAGTATGGTGATGCGACACTTCTTCCTGGACTTATGGATATGCATGCGCATCTTGCATACGGTTATTCCCAGCCGGACAGCTTTAATTATGGATCACAGCTGATCATGTTATATGCGTTGCAGCATGCGCAGTCTGCATTTGAAAGAGGGATCACCACGGTGCGGGATATGTCTTCTGCACATGGTGTATGCAAGAATCTGAAACTGGCAGAAAAGAAGGGATTTGTCGTGATCCCGAGAATCGTGCATACGGATACCGGAATCTGTATGACAGGCGGGCATGCCTGGGAAGAGGTAGAGGAAATGGACGGTCCGTGGGCAATCCGTAAAGAGATCCGTAAGCAGGTGCGTGACGGTGCGGAATGGGTGAAGATCCTGACCACCAACCGGGAACCATATCCGGAGTTTACCCAGGAAGAACTGGATGCGGCGGTGGATGAGTGCCACAGAAGAGGAATCAAGTGTGGCGTGCATGCCGGAACCAATCCGGGGATCCAGATGTGCATTGATGCCGGATTTGACACGATCGAACACGGGACCTTTATGACATTGGATCATGCAAAGCAGATGGCAGAAAAAGGTATTGCCTGGACACCGACTATCATGGCATATACTTATCTCTATAAACTGTGCAAGGAAAATATTGAGAAGAATGGCGATGCACCGGTCAGCGATCCGGTCATGCAAAAAGAGATGGCAAATTATGAATTCTTTGAACCGGCATACAAAGCGTACCGGGATCATTTTAAAGAATTTTATGATACGGGTGTGACGGTTCTTGCCGGCACCGATATGGTAATGTATCATTCTCCGCTCTTGCCGCTTCCGAGAGAACTGCAATATATGGTGGAATACGGAATTACGCCGGTGCAGGCAATACAAGTGGCAACATCCAACCCGGCAAAGGTACTGGGTGTGGAAAAAGAACGCGGACTTGTTGCGGAAGGACTGGATGCAGATCTTCTGGTAGTTGGCGGTGACTTAAGCCGGGATATCACCAGATTAAAAGATGTAAAATTTGTTACACTTGGCGGAAAGAGAGTCTTTGAAGACGGAATCCGTTATGTTGGAACAGGGAATATGTTTATGTAAGAAAAGGCTTCTGCGTTGCAGAGGCTTTTTTTGCACGTGAAAATTACTTGTCGAAAATTTAACAAAATAAGAGAAAACTTATCAAAAACAGTTGCGTATTGCATAGAAAGCAAGTATAATATACACGGCAGAAAATTTGATTTAATTATTAAATTTATAAAAATGGAGGGCTAGATTTATGAGCAACACAACATCATCAAACCCGGCGAGCTTAAGAATTGCCAATTTGCTCGATGAGGGAAGCTTTGTTGAAATCGGTGGACAGGTAACTGCAAGAGCAACAGATTTCAACATGCAGGAGAAAAAAGCTCCGACAGATGGCGTCATCACAGGTTACGGTGTAATCGATGGAAACCTGGTATATGTATACAGCCAGGACGCATCTGTACTGAACGGAACCATCGGCGAGATGCACGCAAAGAAGATTGCGAACATTTATGATATGGCAATGAAGATGGGCGCACCGGTGATCGGTCTGATCGACTGCGCAGGACTTCGTCTTCAGGAAGCAACTGACGCACTGAACGCATTCGGAAGCTTCTATTACAAACAGGCTATGGCTTCTGGCGTAATTCCACAGATCACAGCAGTATTCGGCAATTGCGGTGGTGGACTGGCAGCGGCAGCAGCACTTTCTGATTTTACATTCATGGCAGAGAACGGAAAATTATTCGTAAACTCTCCGAACACCATTCCGGGCAACACCGCGGACAAATGCGATACAGCAAGCGCAAAATTCCAGAGTGAAGAATCCGGAATCGTTGACGGCGTAGGAAGCGAAGAAGAAATTCTTGACGAGATCCGCTCACTCGTAGCAATTCTTCCGGCTAACAACGAAGACAACGATGCATACGATGAATGCACAGACGATCTGAACAGAGTATGTGCAGATATTGAGAACGCAGCAGAAGATGCAGCACTTGCTCTTTCTATGATCTCTGACAATGGTGTGTTCATTGAGACAAAGAAAGCATATGCAAAAGATATGGTAACAGGCTTCATCCGTCTGAACGGAATGACAGTAGGTGCTGTTGCCAACCGCTCAAAAGTATATGATGAAGAAGGAAACACAGCAGAAGAATTCGATGGCACACTCTCAGCAATGGGATGCAAGAAAGCAGCAGCTTTCGTTAAATTTTGTGATGCATTCGGAATTCCGGTACTCACACTTACAAACGTAAAGGGACTCAAGGCAACTGCATGCTCAGAAAAGAACCTTGCAAGAGAGATGGCAGCTCTCACTTATGCATTTGCAGATGCAACTGTACCAAAAGTCAATGTGATCACAGGTAAAGCATTCGGAAGTGCATATGTGACCATGAACAGCAAAGCAATCGGAGCAGACATGGTATACGCATGGCCGGAAGCTGAGATCGGAATGATGGCAGCAGACATGGCTGCGAAGATCATGTACACAGATGCAGATGCAGATACATTAAAAGCAAAGACAGAAGAATACAAAGCACTTCAGTCAAGCCCGCTTTCCGCAGCTGGAAGAGGATATGTAGATACCATCATCGAACCGGCAGATACCAGAAAATATGTGATCGGTGCATTTGAGATGTTATTTACAAAAAGGGAAGAAAGACCATCCAAAAAACACGGAACAATTTAGCGAGGTGAAGCAAAGTGAAGAAAAAGATTAGTTTAGTAGTCGCAGTTCTGGTACTTGTGCTCGGCCTTGCAGGCTGCGGAAATGCCAAGACCGTCAGCTATGACAAAGATACACTGATCCAGTCTTGTGATGCTGTTTTTGATATCATTGAGAGCGGATCCATCACAAGCGACCAGATCACAGAGATGTCAGACTGGAATCAGGGATATCTGATGGCACAGTTTGAAAGTCAGACCGGTGTGCAGATGGAAGCAGACACTTTCGCAACTGCACTGGAAGGATGGAAAGCATCCCTGGAAGAATGCGGCGATTATGAAAGCCATAAAGACTATGAATTCGAGGCGTCTTCTACAGGTGTTACGGTAACTGCACCGGCAACATTTTCTGACAGAAGTGCAGACCTGGAATTCGTATTCGATGAGAATATGACTCTGGAATCATTTACAGTCAATGCTCATTACGGCATGAGCGAAATCCTTGAAAAAGCGGGACTTAACACATTACTTGGTATGGGAACTGTATTCGTAATGCTTATTTTCATGAGCTTTATCATTTCCCTGATCAAATACGTTCCTGCATTACTTAACGGTACATCCAAGAAGAAAAAAGAAGAAGCTCCGAAGGCAGCGCCGGCACCGGCAGTGGCAGCAGCTGTAGAAGAAGCAGAAGAAATGGATGATACCGAACTTGTTGCAGTTATCGCAGCAGCGATCGCAGCAGCAGAAGGAACTACTACAGACGGATTTGTAGTACGTTCTATCAAGAGAAGAAAATCAAACAAATGGAATGCATAGTGCGAATAGAATCAGGAGGATTTAAAGATGAAAAACTATACAATCACAGTTAACGGCAACGTATATGATGTTACAGTAGAAGAAAACGGAAACGGAGCAGCTGCAGCACCAGTAGCAGCACCAAAGGCAGCTCCGAAAGCAGCACCGAAGGCAGCTCCAAAAGCAGCAGCCGGAGCTGGAAGCATCAAGGTAGAAGCAGGTGCAGCCGGAAAAGTATTTAAGATCGAAGCAAGCGTAGGACAGAAAGTATCCCGCGGTGATGCAGTTCTTATCGTAGAAGCAATGAAGATGGAAATTCCTGTTGTAGCTCCGGAAGACGGAACAGTTGCAAGTATCGATGTAGCAGTAGGTGATGCAGTAGAAGCAGGACAGACACTGGCTACATTGAACTAAGGAGCAACATCCTTTTGAAAAACAGGAGGTTATAACATGGAATATATCACTAACACACTGGGAAACCTCGTGCAGCAGACTGCGTTCCTCAACCTGACTTGGGGTAACTACATTATGATCGCAGTTGCATGTTTTTTCCTTTATCTTGCAATCAAGCATGGGTTTGAACCGCTTCTGCTTGTACCGATTGCATTTGGTATGCTCCTGGTAAATATTTACCCGGATATCATGCTTCATGCAGAAGATTCGGCTAACGGAACGGGCGGACTTTTGTATTACTTCTTCCAGCTGGATGAGTGGTCTATTCTCCCGTCACTTATTTTCATGGGTGTCGGTGCGATGACTGACTTCGGACCGCTCATTGCCAACCCGGCGAGCTTCCTCCTCGGTGCGGCAGCACAGTTTGGTATTTTCGCAGCTTATCTTGGTGCGATGGCTCTTGGTTTCTCTGATAAGGCAGCAGCTGCTATCTCCATCATCGGTGGAGCAGACGGACCGACATCCATCTTCCTTGCAGGTAAGCTCCAGCAGACAGCACTTATGGGACCAATCGCCGTGGCGGCGTACTCGTACATGTCACTGGTTCCGATCATCCAGCCGCCGATCATGAAGCTTCTCACAACAGAGAAGGAAAGAAAGATTAAAATGGGACAGCTTCGTCCGGTTACACAGCTTGAGAAAATTCTGTTCCCGATCATCGTAACCATCGTTGTATGTATGATTCTTCCGACAACAGCTCCTCTGGTAGGTATGCTGATGCTTGGTAACCTGTTCAAAGAATCCGGTGTTGTAAGACAGCTGACAGAGACCGCATCCAACGCAATGATGTACATCGTAGTTATCCTGCTTGGTACATCTGTAGGTGCTACTACAAGTGCAGAGGCATTCTTAAATGTCAGCACATTGAAGATCGTACTACTTGGTCTGATCGCATTCGCATTCGGTACCGCAGCAGGTGTCCTGTTTGGAAAACTGATGTGCGTAGCCACACATGGCAAGGTAAATCCGCTGATTGGTTCAGCCGGAGTATCTGCCGTACCTATGGCAGCCCGTGTATCTCAGAAAGTAGGAGCGGAAGCAGATCCGACCAACTTCCTTCTGATGCATGCAATGGGACCGAACGTAGCCGGAGTTATCGGAACAGCCGTAGCAGCCGGAACATTTATGGCTATTTTCGGAGTAATGTAGCAACAGGAAGCGCGTATCTGACAGTGAGATAACAATCCTGGAGCGCAATAAACCTTATAATAATTGGAGGAAGATATAATGGCAGCAATTGAAAAGAAACCGATTAAGATTACGGAAACAGTTCTGCGTGATGCGCATCAGTCCCTGATCGCAACAAGACTTACCACAGAACAGATGCTTCCGATCGTAGATAAAATGGACAAAGTCGGATATCATTCCGTAGAGTGCTGGGGCGGAGCTACATTTGATGCATCCCTTCGTTTCCTGCATGAAGATCCATGGTCAAGACTTCGTAAATTCCGTGACGGATTCAAGAACACCAAACTTCAGATGCTGTTCCGTGGACAGAACATCCTTGGATACCGTCCATACGCAGATGATGTAGTAGAATACTTCGTTAAAAAATCTGTTGCAAACGGAATCGATATCATTCGTATTTTTGACTGTCTGAATGACCTTAGAAACCTTCAGACAGCAGTAAAAGCAGCAAATTCTGAAAAAGCAGAAGCACAGATCGCACTTTCCTATACTCTTGGAGATGCTTACACCTTAGATTACTGGGTAGACATCGCTAAGAGAATCGAAGATATGGGTGCAAACTCTATCTGTATCAAAGATATGGCAGGACTTCTTCTTCCGTACAAGGCAACAGAGCTTGTCGGAGCATTAAAAGAAGCTGTTGATATCCCGATCCAGCTGCATACACATTACACATCAGGTGTTGCTTCAATGACATACTTAAAAGCAGTTGAAGCCGGTGTAGACGTGATCGATACCGCTATTTCACCGTTCGCACTTGGAACTTCTCAGCCGGCAACAGAAGTTATGGTTGAGACATTCAAGGGAACACCTTATGATACAGGATTTGACCAGAATCTTCTGGCTGAGATCGCTGATTACTTCCGTCCGATCCGTGACGAAGCACTTGACAGCGGACTTCTCAATCCGAAGAACCTTGGTGTTAACATCAAGACTCTTCTGTACCAGGTACCGGGTGGAATGCTTTCTAACCTTACTTCCCAGCTCAAAGAGCAGGGCGCAGAAGACAAGTTCTACGACGTACTTGAAGAAGTACCGAGAGTTCGTAAAGATCTTGGTGAACCACCGCTGGTTACTCCGTCATCACAGATCGTTGGTACACAGGCAGTATTCAATGTCCTGATGGGCGAACGCTACAAGATGGCAACAAAAGAGACAAAAGACATCCTGAGCGGAAAATACGGTGCAACTGTTAAACCGTTCAATCCGGATGTTGTTAAGAAAGTACTTGGAGACAATCCGGAAGTTATCACATGCCGTCCGGCAGACCTGATCCCGGATGAACTTGCTACTCTTGAAAAAGAGATGGAACAGTACAAAGAGCAGGATGAAGACGTACTCAGCTACGCACTCTTCCCGCAGGTAGCTACAGACTTCTTCAAATACCGCGAGGCACAGGAGAAGAAAGTAGATGCTACAATTGCAAAAGACGGAAGTTATCCGGTATAATAACGACGAACTGACGAAAGCTGTTACAGACAGTATTTTGTGAGCAAAACGTAACCTCAGGAGCCATAAAATTCGAGTTGAATTTTATGGCTCTTTTGCTTATAATAAAAAGGGTTGTGACCTTATTTATAATAGAAGTAAATGATTTTATAAAAAGGCACGTTTCTTATTTGGAGGCAAATTGTGAGCACAAAAAATGAGTTACTGATTAGAATTGATGAGAGATATCCGAAGTTCAGCAAGGGACAGAAGCGGCTTGCGGATTACATCAAAGAAAATTATGATAAAGCAGCCTTCCTGACGGCTGCAAAGATGGGAGAGGCAGTCGGTGTCAGCGAATCAACGGTTGTCCGTTTCGCAACACAGCTTGGATATAAAGGCTATCCCGAATTCCAGAAAGCACTGGGAGAACTGGTGCGTACCAAGCTGAATTCTATCCAGCGTATGGAAGTGACCTACGGACGGATCGACCGGAGCGAGATCCTGGCGACGGTTCTGCAGTCTGATATCGAGAAGATCAAGCAGACATTGGAATCCGTGGACAATCATGCATTTGAGCTGGCGGTGGATACGATCCTTGCGGCAAAAAAGGTTTATGTGATCGGAATCCGAAGCTGTGCACCGCTGGCAAAATTCCTGACTTTCTATCTGAATCTGATCTGTGAGGATGTGGTAGAGGTCGATACCAACAGTTCCAGCGAGATCTTTGAACAACTGATCCGGATCGGGGAAGAAGATGTGATCATCGGGATCAGTTTTCCACGATATTCCATGCGTACTTTAAAAGCACTGGAATTTGCCAGCAACCGGAAAGCAAAGGTAATAACCTTGACCGACAGTGTGAATTCACCGATGAATCTCTATTCCTCCTGCAATCTGATTGCCAAGAGTGATATGGCATCTATCGTAGATTCCCTGGTTGCACCGCTTAGTGTGATCAATGCACTGGTGGTTGCACTCTGTATGAAGAAGCAGGATGATGTCATCGAGACGCTGGAGACACTGGAGGACATCTGGGACGAATATCAGGTTTATTCCAGAGATGAACTGGAGCCTGTAGAAGATGAGGTAAGGATCAAATGAGTAAAGTACTGATCGTAGGAGGCGGAGCTGCCGGTATGTTCGCATCGATCTTTGCGGCGAAAAATGGCAATGAAGTCCACGTATTTGAGAAAAATGAAAAACTTGGAAAGAAGCTTTTCATCACGGGAAAAGGCAGATGCAACGTCACCAATGCCTGTGACGTGGATGAACTTTTCCAGAATATGGTATCCAATGAGAAATTCATGTACAGCAGTTTTTACGGATTTACCAACCAGGATGTGATGGATTTCTTTGAAAATGCAGGATTGCGTCTGAAGACAGAGCGTGGCAACCGTGTATTTCCGCAGTCGGATCATTCTTCGGATGTTATCCGCACACTGGAGGTGGAAATGAAGCGAAATGGAGTACACATTCATCTTTATTCCAATGTAGAAAAAGTTGTGGCAGAGGATGGAAGATTTTCCTATCTTGTCATGGCAGATGGAAGCAAAGAAGAAGGGGATGCCTGCATTATCGCAACCGGTGGTGTCAGCTATCAGACAACAGGTTCCACCGGAGATGGCTATCGCTTTGCAGAAGCGATGGGACACAAGATCACCGAACCTGCACCTTCCCTGGTTCCGATGAATGTCAGAGAAGAGTACATTCCGGCACTGATGGGGCTTTCCCTCCGGAATGTCCAGGCAACGGTCTATGACGGAAAGAAAGAGCTGTACAGTGATTTCGGAGAAATGTTATTCACCCACTTTGGAGTAAGCGGACCACTGATCATCAGTGCGAGTGCCTATGTAGGTAAAATCCTGCAGAAAAAGCATGAGTTAAAGCTGGTCATCGACCTGAAGCCGGCACTTTCCGAAGAGCAGCTGGATGCGAGAGTACTGCGGGAATTTGATGCAAACCATAATAAACAGTTTAAAAATGCAGTTACCGGACTGTTTCCGGCAAAATTACTTCCGGTCATGATCCACTTAAGCGGCATTGATCCGGAGAAGAAGGTCAATGTGATCACAAAAGAAGAGCGGATGAATTTCGTCCATCTGATCAAGCATTTTACTGTGACACTGACCGGGCTTCGGGATTTCAAAGAGGCAATTATCACACGGGGCGGCGTAAAAGTTAAAGAAGTCAATCCGTCTACGATGGAGTCAAAGCTGGTACAGGGACTGTATTTTGCAGGGGAAGTGCTGGATCTGGATGCACTGACCGGTGGATTCAATCTGCAGATCGCGTGGTCGACTGCATATGCGGCAGGAAGTAATATCTGGTAGTTTTTGGATTATAGATATCGCACAGCAATCCAGAGATGGCGTAAACAGGAAATGTGAGTGAAACAGGGAGGATATAAAATGGGATATAATATTGCAATTGACGGACCGGCAGGTGCCGGAAAGAGCACGATCGCAAAACTGGTTGCAAAGGAACTGGGATTCATCTATGTAGATACCGGGGCAATGTACCGCGGACTTGCCGTACATTTCCTGAAAAAAGGGATCGTACCGGGAGAAGTAGAGAAGATCGAGGCAGCATGCGAGGATGCAACGGTAGAGCTTGGTTATGAAAATGGTGTGCAGCAGGTCTATTTGAATGGAGAAAACATCACTTCACAGCTTCGTGAGGAAACGGTTGGAAATATGGCATCCGTAAGCTCGGCAGTACCGGCAGTCCGTGCAAAGCTTCTGGATCTGCAGAGGAATCTTGCAAAAGAAAAAGATGTCGTTATGGATGGAAGAGATATCGGAACCAATGTACTTCCGAATGCGGACGTTAAAGTGTATCTGACTGCAAGTGTAGAATGCCGCGCAATGCGCCGGTTCAAAGAACTGGAAGGAAAAGGAGAAGCCTGTGATTTTGAACAGATCAGGCAGGATATCCAGGAAAGAGACGAGCGCGATATGACAAGAGAGATCGCACCGCTCAAACAGGCAGAAGATGCAACGCTGATCGACAGCTCTGAGATGGGAGTTGACGATGTGGTGAAGGCAATTATTGCACTGAAGAAATAAAAAACAAGGATTTTCTACCAACCATCAATATTCGGTGGTTGGTAGTTTTTCGACTAAAAACAGGTAGAAAAGTAACAAAAGTACCTTTTTTGGTGCTTTTGTTGTACATTAAAAAGCTGCGGGTTTGTCAAAAAAACAAATAAAAGTAATGGATTTTCTTCGCGAAAAAAGTAAAAAATGACGAAAAAAGTAATTAAAAAGTAATTAGGCGTGAGTAACCATTTACCTTTTATGCAAAATGTGTTATAAATATTAAAAGAGACGCATTACAAATGTAATGATTTAAGAGGATTGGGTTCACTTATGTACAGAAAGAAAACTTCCAGTTGGTTAAAACACTGGGATTTTATTTTGTTAGATTTAATATTGTTGGAATTATCTTATTTACTTGCTCACTGGTTATATCATGGGACTGCATATTACAGAGAAGCACCGCTTTACCGGAATGTGTTTTTTGCGATAGCGGCGATCGATCTGGTTGTGGGACTGATGATGGGAAGTTACAAGGGCATCTTAAGAAGAGGGTACTGGTTGGAGACTAAGGCAGTCGCAAAGCACGCAATCATCGTGACCGTGTGTGTGATTGCTTATTTGTTTGCAATGAAAGAGTCGAGCAATTACTCACGAGTTGTTATATTTGCATTCCCAATCATATCAATCTGCGTATTATATATAGGAAGGATTTTGTTGAAAAAATGGCTTTCCAAGCACAGAGGCCCTGCATCAGGGAAAAGAGCGATCCTTCTGATCGGTGGAAAAAAGAATTATAGAGAAATTGTGGAGGCATTTACCAGCAATCCCTACAGTGAGTTTCATGTAATGGGAATTGGAATTATTGATGCAAAAGAAAATGAAATTCCAAATTATCATGGATTCCCGGTATTTTGTGGAGAGGGTGCGATTGAAGATTTTGCACAGTTGAACTGGGTGGATGAAGCACTTTTCAGCATTCCGACAGAGCTTGCGCTTCCGGATAAACTGATCAAAAATTTCGGTATCATGGGAATTACCGTACATATCAAGCTGGCAAGAGTTGCGGATGATTCTTCCAACCAGATTGTGGAAAAGCTGGAAGGATTACGGTGCTTTCGACCAGCATCAATATGGTAAGCGCCGGTCAGCTGATCTTCAAAAGGACGATGGATATCTGCGGAGGACTGGTTGGAATGCTACTGACAGGTATCATTTTTATCTTTGTAGCACCAATCATTTATATTAAGTCACCGGGACCGATTTTCTTCAAACAGGTGCGAATCGGAAAAAATGGCAAAAAATTCAACATTTACAAATTCCGAAGCATGTATATGGATGCAGAAGAGCGGAAGAAAGAGCTGATGGCACAGAACGATATCAAAGATGGTATGATGTTCAAGATGGATAATGATCCACGTATCATCAAGGGAATCGGTAATTTTATTCGTGATTACTCTCTGGATGAATTTCCACAGTTCTGGAATGTACTCATAGGTGACATGAGCCTTGTGGGAACCAGACCGCCAACAGTGGACGAGTGGGAGAAATACGAGATGCATCACCGCTCCAGACTGGCATTCAAGCCGGGACTTACCGGTATGTGGCAAGTCAGCGGAAGAAGTAATATCACAGACTTTGAAGAAGTTGTAAGACTGGATACCGAGTATATTAAAAAGTGGAGTCCGGGGTTGGATATTATGATTCTGTTTAAGACCGTGGCTGTTGTGCTGGGGAAGGTTGGATCGAAGTAGGATTGTTGTAAAAGGTCAATAAAAAGCATACGAAATGCTGAAAAGGCTACTTCTTTTAAGTATGTAGAGTGCAGAAATGTCTACTCAACAAAAGTACATAGATATAAAGGAGCAGAGGGGACAATATTGGTTGGAGAACATTATGAAAGATAAATTTGCAGTGTCCATGTTCGGACAAAAAAGACTGTCCCGTGAGGGCGGGATAGAGATTGTTGTAAAAGAACTGTGCACCAGAATGGCACGAGATGGATGTCGGGTTACCTGTTACAACAGATCTGGTCATCACGTGAGTGGTGCAGAGTATGACAATAAAATTGAATATGATGGAATCCGACAGAAATTTGTTCCAACTATTGAAGGAAAAGGTCTTGCAGCGGTGAGTTCCTCTTTCTTTGCGGCTCTGTACAGTGCTTTTGGAAAATATGATGTGGTACATATCCATGCAGAAGGTCCAGCTTTTTTTTCATGGCTTCCAAAGATGTTTGGAAAGAGGGTTGTGGTTACCATTCATGGTATAGACTGGCAACGGGAAAAATGGAAGTCAGGATTTGGCTCTAAATTCATCCGTCAGGGTGAAAAGAATGCTGTAAAATATGCAGATGAAATCATCGTTTTGAGTAAAGGTGTTCAGGATTATTTCAGAGATACCTATGGCAGGGAGACACATTTCGTTCCGAATGGAGTGAACAGACCAGAAACCCGAGAAGCTGGTTTAATAACAGAAAAATTTGGACTGACGAAAGATTCCTACATATTATTTCTTGGTCGACTGGTACCGGAAAAAGGTATCCGGTATTTGGTTGAAGCGTTCAAGGATGTCAAAACAGATAAAAAGCTGGTCATCGCAGGCGGTTCCAGTGATACAGATTCCTTTATGAAGGAATTGAAAGAACTGGCGAAGGGTGACGATCGGATTCTCTTTACCGGATTTGTGCAGGGAGCGATGCTGGATGAATTATACAGCAACGCTTACATCTATACGCTGCCGTCTGATCTGGAAGGAATGCCATTAAGTCTTCTGGAAGCCATGAGTTATGGAAATGCTTGTCTGGTATCTGATATACCGGAATGTACCGAGGTGGTAGAAGATAAAGCAATCATATTCCGAAAATCCAATATCAAGGACCTGACAGAAAAACTGCAGGACGCATGCGATGATATTCGGAAGGTAGGAAAGTTAAAAGAACAGGCAGCCGACTTTATCTGTGCAAAATACAACTGGGATGAAGTAGTGGATAAAACACTTGCATTGTATGGGGAGAAGAGCCGATGAGAGTATTAATAATAAATAATCTCCTCTAAACGAACGCAGGTAGTGAGATGTACATAGTGAAAACGCTGGAAAAATAGCATATTTACGGCACTTTTCAAGAGATGGACAAAGCTGCGAGTGCGGTTTTTATCTTGCTACCCAGGTTCAGTAACAGCAGATGATTTTATCATAAGAACTTTCAGTATCACTACCTGCGTTTGTATGGAGCACTCTGGTTTATGAATAACACATTGGAAGTGCTTCATCTGAACAGAGGTAGTGAAATAAAGTAGAGCCCATAAGGAAAAATAACATGAGTAAGCAAATTGCAGCAAGAACAAGAGAAAAATGGGTGGATGATGTAAAAGTAATCGCCTGTATATTGGTTGTGGTGGGGCATTTCTTCCAAAGTATGGTGAAGGCAAGTATCCTGCCAGATAGTGGTTTATATGAGTGGTTTATTACTACAGTTTATTATTTCCATGTGCCGCTGTTCTTTATCTGTAGCGGATACCTTTATCAGAAGTACAGCAAGGTAACCAGTGTGGGAAGTTGGCGCAGAAATGTGGCGAAAAAGGTGTTGGCACTCGGCATACCCTATGTGACCTTTTCTACAGCTACTTGGGTATTGAAAAAGGCATTTTCGAGCAGTGTTAACAATCAAATTGGTGGATTGGGAGACACACTGCTATTTCATCCTGCTTCGCCATACTGGTATCTGTACGCATTGTTCTTTATTTTCCTTCTTACACCAACTTTTAAGAGCGTAAAGATGGCTGTAGGAGGCTTAATTGTAGCAATAGCTATGAAAACCATTGCATTGAGTGGGGGGGGGTACGGCGTTTACGCAGTATCAACAGTTCTCTCAAACGAAATTTGGTTTGTGCTCGGTATGAGCATTTGTGTATTTAATGTGCAGCTGAAGGGCAGAAAAGTACAAGGAACGATATGCGGATTGCTATTTATGATTTTGAGTGTGGTGGTGTATAAGGCAGAAATTAGTGGTGGTGTGATTCCTTTCGCAATGGGATTGCTGGCTTGTGTGGCCGTTATCCTGATGGTAGCGGGGGGTGAAAGAAGGTTTGGCAGAGGCATGGATTTTCTTGCAAAATACACAATGCCGATTTTTCTGATGCATACGTTGTTTGCGGCACCACTGAGATCAGTTTTACTGAAGTTGGGTATCGGAAGTTCTGTGATTCATGTGGTGTTGGGACTAGGAATTAGCTTTATAGGTCCAATCATTGCAGCTTGGATTATGAAGAAAACGAAGTGGTTAGAGTTCTTCCTGTATCCGAATAAATTTGTGAAGATAAGAAATTGAGGAGTAAAAATATGAGCACAGTAACTTTAGATAAAAAAACAATTTTAGTCACAGGCGCGGCGGGCTTTATAGGCTCCAACCTTGTGAAGAGAATTTACCAGGAGGCTCCTTCTGCTACGGTTATTGGCATCGACAATATGAATGCCTACTATGATGTGGCACTGAAAGAATTCCGCCTGAATGAGCTGGCCAAGTATCCCACATTCACTTTTGTCAAAGGCAACATCGCTGATAAGGCACTGATCACCGAGCTGTTCGAGAAGTACAAGCCGTCTGTGGTCGTCAACCTTGCAGCACAGGCTGGTGTGCGCTACTCCATCACCAACCCGGATGCTTATGTGGAATCCAACTTGGTCGGCTTCTTTAATATCCTCGAAGCCTGCCGTCATTGTGAGAGTCTGGAGCATTTGGTTTATGCTTCTTCCTCCTCCGTCTACGGTTCTAATAAAAAGGTTCCGTACAGCACAGATGATAAGGTGGATAATCCTGTTTCCCTTTATGCAGCCACCAAGAAATCTAATGAGTTGATGGCACACGCATACTCCAAGCTCTACAACATTCCTTCCACTGGTCTGCGTTTCTTCACCGTGTATGGTCCGGCAGGCCGTCCTGACATGGCCTACTTTGGCTTCACCAACAAGCTGGTGAAGGGCGAAACCATCAAGATTTTCAACTATGGCAACTGCAAGCGTGACTTTACTTATGTCGATGATATTGTTGAGGGCGTTGTCCGTGTGATGAGGAAAGCCCCGGACAAGAAGAACGGTGAAGATGGTCTGCCGATTCCGCCGTATGCAGTTTACAACATCGGCAATCAGAATCCAGAAAATCTGCTGGACTTCGTGCAGATTTTGAGTGAGGAGCTGGTTCGTGCAAAGGTTCTGCCGGAAGATTATGACTTCGAGGCACACAAGGAACTGGTTCCAATGCAGCCGGGTGATGTGCCTGTGACCTATGCAGATACAAGCGCACTGGAGCGTGACTTCGGATACAAGCCGAGCACTAGCCTGAGAACTGGTCTGAGGAACTTCGCTGAGTGGTACGCTGAGTTTTATAAATAAGGAAAAAGACAAATGAAGTGTGTTGAGGTTTACAAGGATTTATACCACCAGGAACCGTTTGATGTGGCGTTCTGTCCGTACCGTATCAGTCCGCTAGGTGCTCACATCGATCACCAGTACGGAAAGATCAATGGTTTGGCAATCGACAAGGGTATCCACATGGCATACCATCCGAAGCAGAACGGCGTTGTGGAGTTGCAGTCGCTGAACTTCCCGAAGCGTGCGCAATTCTTTGTAAGTGCAGTGCCGGAAGAAAAGCAGGGCGATTGGGCAGATCATCTGCGTGGCGCAGCGAAGATGCTGGGCGAGAAGTACCGTTTGAAAGTCGGTCTGTCAGGTATTATCGAAGGAAGTCTGCCGATTGGCGGTTTGTCCTCGTCAGCTTCGGTCATTATTTGCTTCTTATCGGCGCTGTGCAAGGTCAATGGTATTCACCTCGAACCGATGGAAATGATCCTTACAGCAAAGGCAGCGGAAAATCAGTATGTTGGCGTTTCTTGCGGCAAACTCGACCAGAGCTGTGAGGTTCTTTCCAAGAAGAATCACCTGCTGTATCTCGATACGAAAGATGACAGCTATGAGCTGATTCCTACCAGTGAAAAGATGAAACCTTACAAGGTGGCAATTTTCTTCTCCGGCTTGGAGCGTTCTTTGAAGAATTCTAAATACAATCTGCGGCAGGACGAGTGCAAAGCTGCGGCTTATGCACTAATGGGCTATGCAGGCATGGACTATGACACCTTTGCAAACACCCGGTTGCGCGATGTGCCGTATGAGGTGTTTGAAGCCTATAAAGACCGGCTGCCTGAACTGTGGCGCAGACGTGCGGAACATTATTACAGCGAGTTTGCTCGTGCTGAAAAGGGCGCAGAACTGTGGCGCAAAGGTGATTTGGAGGGCTACGGACAGCTTGTTTTTGAAAGCGGCAAATCCTCTATTTACAGCTATGAGTGTGGCTGCGATGAACTGAAAAAGCTGTATGAAATCATGGCAGATACCGATGGCATCTATGGCGGTCGGTTCTCTGGCGCGGGCTTCAAGGGCTGCTGCATGGCATTGATTGATCCGGACAAGGCAGAAGAGATTGAGGTAAAGGTTGGGGCAGAATATCTGAAAGCGTTCCCGGAACTGGAAGGAAAGTACAGCTTCCACCTGTGTGAAAGTGCAGACGGTGTGGAATTATGAAGCTGACCTCAGTACACCATATCGCCATTATTGTTTCTGACATTGAAAAGGCGAGAGAGTTTTACATTGAAAAACTGGGCTTTGAAGTAATTCGAGAAAATTACCGGGCAGAGCGTAGTGACTGGAAGCTGGATCTCCGAGTAGATGAACACACAGAACTTGAGATATTTGCAGAAAAGAACCCTCCCCAAAGAGTGAACTGTCCAGAAGCCTGTGGGCTGCGGCATCTGGCATTTCGAGTAGAAAGCGTAGATGAAACAGTAAAAGAACTGGAATCACTGGGAATAGAGTGTGAAGCAATAAGAAGGGATACCTACACGAAAGATAAAATGACATTCTTCCATGACCCGGATGGATTGCCAATAGAAATACATGAGTGAGGACCACATAGATGAAATGTTTGATTTTAGCAGCAGGATATGCCACTCGGCTCTATCCGCTGACAGAGAATTTTCCGAAGCCGCTTCTGAAGGTTGGCGAAAAATCTATTCTCGATTGGCTTGTGGATGATTTGGTAGAAACTACAGACATTGATGAGTTTGTAGTGATTTCCAATCACAAGTTCGCACAGCACTTTGAGGACTGGAAAAATAATAAGAAAAAAGTTCGTTCTTATGAGATCACGGTGATTGATGATGGAACCAGCACAAATGAAACCCGTTTGGGTGCGGTCAAGGATATTCAGCTGGTAGTTGAAATGCTGAATATTTCCGATGATCTGCTGGTTATGGCGGGCGATAACGTGCTTGACTTCAGCCTTTCCACCTTTGTGAACTTTGCAAAGGAGAAAGGAACTTCCTGTGTGATGTGCCACGAGGAAAATGAACTGAAAAAACAGCAGAAAACGGCAATCATCACAGTGGATGATAAGGATTTGATTACATCCTATGAGGAAAAGCCGAGGGAGCCGAAAGGCAATCTGGCGGTTCCGCCGTTCTATTGCTATCGCAGTGTGGACGTAAAGCGCATTCAGGAGGCACTATATAATGGATGCGGTTATGATGCACCAGGCAGCTTTGCAGCATGGCTGAGCAAGCAGACCCCGATGCACGCCTATAAGATGCCGGGTAAACGGTATGATATTGGCGATATTAACAGCTATGAGTATGTGAAAAGCGTGTTTTCAAAATGAGAACCCAACAGGGCATATAAAGTGTAAATGAAAAGAGAAATTTGATTATGAGAGAGTTTAAGGATTTAAAAATTGCCGTTGCCGGAACAGGTTATGTAGGACTTTCTATTGCAACTCTTCTGGCGCAGCATCATCATGTTACGGCTGTGGATATCGTCCCGGAGAAGGTTGAGCTGATCAACAACCGGAAGTCTCCGATTCAGGACGAATACATTGAGAAATATCTGGCAGAAAAAGAACTGAATCTGACCGCAACTTTGGATGCAAAGGAAGCATACTCCGATGCAGATTTCGTGGTCATTGCTGCACCTACAAATTACGATAGTAAGAAGAATTTCTTTGACACAAGTGCAGTCGAAGCGGTCATCAAGCTGGTAATTGAGTATAACCCAGAAGCCATTATGGTTATCAAGAGTACTATCCCGGTTGGCTATACAGCGAGCATTCGTGAAAAATTCCACTGCGACAACATTATTTTTAGCCCGGAGTTTCTGCGTGAGAGCAAGGCTCTGTACGACAACCTTTATCCTTCCCGTATCATTGTCGGTACTGATGTGGATAATGCTCGCCTGGTGAAGGCGGCACACACTTTTGCTGAACTTCTGCAGGAAGGTGCTATCAAGGAGAATATCGATACCTTGTTTATGGGATTCACAGAGGCTGAAGCTGTTAAGCTGTTTGCCAACACCTATCTGGCTCTGCGTGTTAGCTATTTCAATGAGCTGGACACCTACGCTGAGATGAAGGGGCTGAATACTCAGCAGATTATTAACGGCGTTTGTCTCGATCCTCGTATCGGCACTCACTATAACAATCCTAGCTTTGGTTACGGCGGATACTGCCTGCCAAAGGATACCAAACAGCTGCTGGCTAACTACGCAGATGTACCGGAAAATCTGATTGAAGCAATTGTCGAGAGCAATAGAACTCGTAAAGATTTTATTGCTGATCGTGTGCTTGAAATTGCTGGTGCCTATGAAGCAAATGACAGCTGGGATGAAAACAAGGAGAAGGAAGTAGTGGTTGGCGTATATCGTCTGACCATGAAGAGTAACAGCGACAACTTCCGCCAGAGTTCCATTCAGGGTGTCATGAAGCGTATTAAGGCCAAGGGAGCAACAGTTATTATTTATGAGCCTACGCTGAAAAATGGGGATACGTTCTTTGGTAGCCGTGTTGTTAATGATTTAGAGGAGTTCAAAAAACAGAGCCAAGCTATCATTGCGAATCGTTATGACAAATGCTTGGATGATGTGAAAGAGAAAGTATATACAAGGGATTTGTTTAGAAGGGATTAAAAATGAAGAGAAAAAAATATCTTTTCATAGTTCCGTCATTATCAAAGGGCGGAGCGGAAAGAGTAGTTTCTGTATTGGCAAGCGAGCTGACAAAGAAAGAGAGAGATGCAGTAATAGTTACTCATTTCTGGGCGGATGAAGAATATCCAGTATGTGATAATGTTAAAATTGTTTGTTTATCAGAGCTAAATGAAAAAGATTATAAAAAGAAGATAAGCATTATTTATCTTATAAAGTTAGCACGAATGTTAAGAAAAGCGATTATTCAACAAGAACCAGACTATATTCTTCCTTTTTTATGGACAACATGTATCAGAACGGACTTGGCATTGTTGGGATTGAAGTTAAAAGGAAGAGTTATTCAGACAGTTAGGAACAATCCAGAAGTCTTTCCGGAAAATCGAGTGATGAAAAAGTATCGGAATATATTGGTGAAAAAATCAAACTTAACAATTGTCCAAAATGAGCAACAAAAACATTATTTTCCAGAGAAACATTGGGAAAAAATCAAAGTGCTTTTAAATCCAGTATCATCTTCGCTCTTTCAAGTGAAACGCCATGAGAATAAAGCGCAATTTAATATTGTCGGAGTTGGTCGCTTGGAAAAACAAAAAAACTTCGATTTACTGATTGATGCAATAGCGGATGTGTTATCAAAATATACAAATATAAAATTATGTATTTATGGTGAGGGTTCAATGAAAAAAGAACTACAAGCGCATATTGATCGCATGAATTTGGAACAGCAAGTTGTTTTAAAAGGACGCAGTAGTGATTATGAAGAGATTTACGGGACAGCGTCATTGTTTGTACTTTCTTCTAACTTTGAGGGAATGCCAAACACCTTACTAGAAGCAATGGCTGTTGGATTACCATGTATTTCAACGAATTGCCCAACTGGTCCATCGGATATTATTCAATCTGGTAAAAACGGAATTCTTGTACCGGTTGGAAATAAAGAGAAACTAAGTAAAGCGATAGAAACTCTTATTCAGGACAAAGAACTGAGAAATCATATGGGAATGGCTGCAAAACAAACCATTTTGCTACAGTACACACCTGAAAAAATAACTCAACAACTTATAGATATTTGTGAAAATAATAGGAAGTAAAAATGAATATTTTACATTTAGAGTATGCGGGAAAAACCGGAGGAATAGAAAAACTTTGTAAGGATATTGGAAATGCATCTCGAATAGATCATCAATATTTTTTATTTGTTCATGAGGGTGGAAGTATATATGATGAAATGAAAAAAGATCATTTGAAAGTAGAGTGTTTAAACTTAAATAATTATCAGATATATAAGTTGTATAATATGATTTTGAGATATACTTCAACGCTCAATATTAATGCGATTATTCTTCATCATCCAGCGCCGTTGATTTGGTTAGCAATGGAATTATATCTGCATCGTAGTAATCGCGCAAATGTATTTGTATATGTACATAATACATATCAAGAAATAACAGCAGAAAAATATATACGAAGACGTATTTATAATGATTTACTCAAACATGCGGATGGGATTATTGCGATTTCAAAGTGGGTAAAATATACAGTTCAATTAAACACACCAATTGAGGATAATAAAATTAAAGTCATTTATAATGGGATTATTTGTCCTCAAAATCAAAAGGAACATACAGGAAAATTACATAAACCAATTGAAATAATTTATGTAGGTAGATTGATTGAGAAAAAGGGAGTTCAGGTTTTGCTGAAAGCAGCTGCAAAACTCACACCTAAACAAAACTATAAGATACATATTGTAGGGGATGGACCTTATAAAAAAGAACTCCAAAAGCAAACAAAAAAATTAGGAATAGAGTCAATAGTTTCTTTTTGGGGAAATCAACGAGATATAGTAGAACGGCTTACTAATGCAGATATATTTGTTCATCCAGCAATTTGGGAAGAAGGATTTGGAATCAGCATTATAGAAGCAATGAGTTGTGGAAAAATATGTATTGCATCGAAAAAAGGAGCAATTCCTGAAATAATAGAGGATGGGCACAATGGTTTTTTAGTGGAATCCAATGATGAAACGGCTCTGGCAAATAAAATAATGAAAATCGCAGAGAATATGACAACTGAACAACGGATGACACTTGAAAAAAATGCATGGATGCGAGCAAATGATTTTACGATCGAAAAATTATTGAATGAACTTCATGCTTTTTTGGAAAGGGGGTAATTAAAAGTATGTTGGATAGCAAAGAAAAATTAAAGGAATATATCAATAGAGAGACAGACTTCTTCCCGTATAAAATGTTAATATATTTGCCATTTGATCTTTTTGAATCACAAATTATTGCAAAATATTTAGTGCTATTAAGAAAAACAGAATATCATGTTAATGTAGGTCACAAAATACGTGGATTATATTATTTGTTTCGATTGAAGAAAAAACAATGCAAATATGGAGTGCATATTCCCATCAATGTGTTTGGAATTGGACTGAGTATAGCGCATCTTGGAACAATTGTTGTAAATGGAAATGCAATAGTTGGAGAAGGATGTCGCATTCATGTAGGAGCAGTGATAGGAGCAAATGGTGAAAATAATAGGGGGGGGGTACCGGTGCTTGGAGATAATGTATATATTGGACCAGGTGCAAAAATATTTGGAAAGGTACAAATTGCAGATGGATGCAAGGTAGGTGCCAACGCTGTGGTTAATAAATCATTTCTCGTAAAAAATCTATATTGGTTGGAGTACCAGCGCAAAGAAAGGCTTAAAAATGTTAGAGATAAATATGGATCATTTTAGGTTGTTTGGAAATGAAAAAATAGCGATTCGATCTTTTAAAGATTATCGCTTTCTTTATATGTATTGTTGGCGAAAAATTAAAGCTGGAAGTCGAATGACATTATTATATAAAGTAATATTAAAGAATTTACGTAGGCATTATCATATAGAAATTCCATACACTGTTGAAATAGGGGAGGGATTTTCAATGGATCATGCTTACGATATTACGATCAATTCGAAAGCAATAATTGGTAAAAATGTAACTATGTATAAAGGCTCAACAATTGGATGTGACGCAAAAGGTGTACCGGTGCTTGGAGATTTAGTTTATGTTGGTTTAAATGCGACGATTGTGGGTGGAGTAAGAATAGGGAACAATGTATTGATTGCGGCGAATTCATTTGTGAATTTTAATGTTCCATCAAATTCGGTTGTATTAGGAAATCCAGGTCAAATACATTTCAAGGAGAATTCGACAAAAGGATACTTATTAAATATTGTGAGGTAAGCCGATGAGTGGAAGAATAAGAAAAATAAGAAAATTGCCTAAGATTAACAATTTTTTATATCTTGGTATTTTTATTTTTATATTAAAAGTATATGGATCTGCGTCTTCTATTTTGCCATTTTATAATGATATTATAGATACTTGCTTATCGCTGCTCGGTTCTTGCTGTATGGTGATACATTGTATTCAGAAGAGATTCTATAATACAAGAACATTTTTGATATATGTTTTTGTAGCATGTTTATCAGTGTATAGTATAGTAGTTATTGGAAATTATAATATTTTTATTACAGTTATAACATGCTTTGCAATTCGAGGAGAAAAAACAGCGGATGTAATTGAATTTTTGTTCAGGTATGAATTGTTGTTTTTTTCGATGCATTTAATATATGCGCTCTTTAGGATGCTACTCATTGGAGATGACTATATGCAAGTTATTAGTGGTGTAGCACGATATAACATGGGGCTTGGACATCCCAATCGGTTTTCGATATTTGTTTTTAATCTATTATTAATGTGGATATGGTTGAATTTTTCAACAATAAGATTAAAGAATATTGTGATTATCTTCCTGATTTCGCTATTGAATTATGAGATTACAAAAACCCGAACAAATGAAATCGCTATAATGATATTGTTGGTAATATTGCTTCTTTATAAAGTGAATAGTTTCAAAATGTCCTCATGTTTAAAGAACTTGGCGATGCTAATAGTTCCGGCGTTGGAAGTGTGCTCTGTAGCTATGGTAATTTTATATAGTTATAGCAATAGTCTAATATTAGATATGTTAGATAAAATATTATCTGCTAGGATTCGTCTTGGTGCGTATGGATACAACAATTATGGAATAACTTTTTTGGGACAACATGTTTTGACAGATGAAATACAATATGATACTACATATCGGTTAAGTTATTTTACATTTGATAATATTTACACAGATATTGCAATTCAACAAGGTTTAATTTGGGTCGTAATAGTATCTATTTTATTTTTTTTATTGGCAAGAAAGAAAAATGATGCAAGCAATTTTGCAATTATAGCTTGGGGAATTTATGGAATAACGGAAGTCCATGGACTGAATGTATATATGCTTTTTGTTGTATTACTTGTAAATGAATTGTTTCAAAATAAGAAACCGAATTTATTAAAAGGAATGAAAGAATGAAGATAAAAAGAATCTGTATATATGGCTGCACGGAAATATTTGGTGGAACAGAACAGTATCTGATGACAATCTATCGAGCAATTGATCGGACAAAACTTCAGTTTGACTTTTTGTTCCCACACAATGCAAATAAAATTTCGTATGAATCGGAAATTGAGAATTTGGGAGGGCGTGTTTATCGCGAGTATTATAACCATAGCGAGCGAAAAATTCCCGGAGCAATCTCTCCTAGGGATTTATTCCGTAAGCACCCGGAATGGTCAGGTATTTATGTCAATTGGCAGAGCATAGATACCGCATATCAGTTGATTATTGCTGCAAAAAAAGAAAAAAGACCGTATCGGGTTATTCATGCTCATAATAATGGTTATAACCGTAGTTTTAATCTGAAAGATAAAATTTATGAAAAATTTTTTCATATGACAAAACAATGTTACGTTACAGATTACTTGGCTTGTTCTGATTTGGCTGGAAAATGGCTTTTTCATACAAAAGGATTTACGGTTATACCAAATGCCGTACCTTTTGAAAAATATACTTTTTCGAAGCCATTACGTAAAAAAATAAGAAAAGAGTGTAGTATTAAAGATTCTGAAACCCTTTATGGATTTTGTGGGAGACTGGTAGAACAGAAAAATCCGGATTTTTTACTTGAAATATTCAAATACATACTTCAAAAACAACCGACTGGGAAATTACTTATTGTGGGAGATGGGCAATTAAGAGAAAAACTCGAAGATAAAATAAAAAAAGAGCATTTGGATAAAAAGGTTACTATAACAGGGATGGTACCTAATGTAGAAGACTATATGCAGGCGATGGACTGTTTTATATTGCCATCTCGATTTGAAGGGTTTGGAATAGTTCTTTTGGAGGCACAAGCTGCAGGATTACCATGTTTTACGTCAAAGAATGTAGTACCTAAAGAAACAAATTTGACAGGACATGTTAGATTCCTTGGGCTAGATGATGGAGCAAAAGTATGGGCAGATAAAATTATGAACACAAATTTGACACGATATGATTCGATGGATGAACTTTTAAAAAGTGATTATACAGTAGAAAAATCAGTAAAAAGAATAATGCGTGTTTTTGAATGTTAAATTTAATTGATGAGGAAGATGATAATGAGAGAAATGTTTGTTTCGATTATTGTTCCAGTTTATAATGTAGAACAATATCTTAAGGAGTGTATTGAAAGTATTCTGGCACAAACATGGAAAAATTTTGAAGTTATATTAGTAGATGATGGATCAACAGATTCTTCTGGAAAGATATGTGATGAGTATTCCCAAAAAAAAGAATTTATTTCTGTGATTCATAAAAAAAATGGGGGCCTTTCCTCGGCTAGAAATGCGGGAATAGATGTGGCACAGGGAGATTATCTGGCATTTATTGACAGTGATGATGTTGTACATCCTCGATATTTGAGCGAATTAGTAGCTATCGTAAAAAAGGAGAAAGCTGATTTGGCGGCGTGCAATTTCTGTGTGGGATCTTTATGTCGGTGGAAAAATTTTTCCGAAGTAAAATATGATATTCGTTGCAATGAAGATGTATTGAAAAAAATGAATGATAATGATGTAGTTGTTACAGTAGCATGGAATAAGCTTTATCATGCAAAATTTTTTAGGGAGTATGGATTAAGATACCCAGTGGGAAAAATACATGAAGATATGTTCTTAACTCCTCAAATACTCTATTACACAAAAAAAATGGTAATAACAAATGAACAACTTTATTTTTATCGGCAGCGAGAAAATAGTATTATGAATTCGTCATTCTCAATTAAACAATTAGATGCCTTGGATGCAATTGAATTTAGGATTGAACTGTTTCAACATTGGAATAAACAATATTTGCAAGCGAGTGAGTATGAAAGTTACATAAGAAAATCAAATGAACTTTATAAAAAAATGAAGGAAGAAGAAACGGATTTATATATAGAAGCACAAGAAAGAATAAAAACTAAAATGAAAGATTTTAGAAACAAAAAAAGTATATTTAACATGCTAAGCTGGAAATACAGAATAAAGTTGATGGCTTTTCTAATAATGGAAAGATGAAAATGATGAAAACTGAAATAATAAAAAAATATTTGAGAAAAACTATAGTTTACAGGAAAGTAAAACAAGGAATAATTTCACTTCTGTATATCTTTCCGATTGATGATAAAAAAATTGTATTTGATAATTTTGAGGGTAAAGGTTTTGGAGATGATCCAAAGTATATCGCAGAGGAATTATTACAACGTAATTTAGATTTGAAGATGATTTGGGTAACAAGAAACGTTCAGATAAATTTACCTGATAAAATTTGTGCCGTTAAATATGGGACAATTAGGGCAGCATATCATTGGATTACTGCTAAAGTATGGGTAGATAATGTTAAATCGACGATTAGACCGGCAAAAAGGAAAGGGCAATATTACATTCAGACATGGCACTCTACTTTGGGATTTAAAAAGAATGAACAAGATGCGCCAAAGCTTCCAGCTCGTTATATTAAACAAGCAATGAAGGATGGAAAGCAGATAGATCTTATGTATTCGGATAATGAATTTAGATGTGAAAAATATAGAAATTCGTTTTGGTATTATGGAGAAGTTATCAAATGTGATGTTCCGCGTATGGAAATTCTGTTGCACGATAATTGCGCAGTGAAAAATAAAGTACGTGATGAATTGAAAATAGAACATGAGAAGCGGATTGTTTTATATGCACCAACGTTCCGAAAGAAAACGAATAATGCCATTTATAAAGTGGATGCAAGTTCTATTTGCCAAGTCCTAAAAGAAAGATTTGGATATCAATATGAGTTCATAATGAGATTGCATCCAAATGAGTCGGACTACGCTAAAGAGATAACACAAGAACTTGGAGTGATTGATGCAACGGGTTACCCGGATATGCAGGAATTACTTGCAGCAGTTGATATTCTAATTACAGATTATTCAGGCTGTATGTTTGATTTTGGCTTTGCCCGAAAACCAGTTTTTTTATTGGCAAAGGATGTTGATGAATATTTGAGAGAGGAAAGGGAGTGGTATTTCAAGTTGAATGATGTTCCATTTGATCTGGCACAATCTGAAAGAGAGTTGGAAAATAATATACTAAAATTTGATGAGCACAAATACAGAATATTATGTGATGAATTCGAAAAAAAGATTGGATTTGTGGATTCTGGAATGGGAGCAAAAGTATTAGCTGATAGGATTATAAAGCAGATGAAAAAGGAGAACATTTGTTAATATGGCAAGTAGAACAAAAAATGCGACAAGAAATATAGTGTGGGGAATAGCATATAAAGTATCAACGTTATTTTTGCCATTTGCTGTCCGCACAGTAATGATTTACTCGTTAGGATCGGAATATTTGGGATTGAGCAGTTTGTTTACATCTGTGCTAAATGTATTGAGCCTTGCAGAGTTAGGTGTGGGCAGTGCAATGGTTTATGCTATGTATAAACCAATTGCAGAGAAAGATATAGATACAGTTTGTGGGCTTATGAATCTTTATCGAAAGATTTATAGAATTATTGGGGTGATTATAATTATAGTGGGAGTGGCTATAATGCCTTTTCTACATAAATTTATTTCAGGCGATGTTCCGGATGATATCAATATATATTTGCTATTCATAATCTACTTGATTAATACAGCTGGCAGCTATTTGCTTTTTGCATACCAAGCATCAGTACTAAATGCGAGTCAGCGTAATGATGTTGCAAGTAAAGTGAATATGTTTACAGGTATAGCGAAAAATGTGTTTCAGATTGTTATATTACTTCTTTTGCGAAATTATTATGGGTATGTGTTACTTTTACCTATAACATCTTTTGCAGCAAACATTATTACAGCAGTGTGTGCACGAAAGATGTTTCCGGAATATAGTTGTTGTGGTACAGTAGAAACAAAATTAATCAAAGAAATCAAAAGTAAAGTAATGGCATTATTTGCGGTTAAAATTACAAGTGTTATATATAATTCAGTAGACAGTATTGTTATTTCTGCTTTTTTGGGATTGGTTGCATTGGCAAAATATAATAATTACTATTATATAATGAGTGCAATAATTTCAATTGTAACAGTATTATTTACTTCCATCACATCATCTATTGGAAATAGTATTGTTCTTGAAAGTGATCAGAAAAATTATAAGGACTACATGAATCTTTCATATATAAATGCTTGGATCGTTGGCTGGTGTACAGTATGCCTTTTATGTTTATATCAGCCATTTATGAAATTATGGGTTGGAGAAGAACTCATGTTTGGAACGGGAATTGTCATATGCTTTTGTGTGTATTTTTATGCTTTTCAACTCAAATCTGTACAAAGTGCGTATAAAGATGCAGCAGGACTTTGGAAAGAGGATATGTGGAGATCTTATGCAGCGAATGCGTTTAATTTGGTAATGAATATTATTTTGGTTCAGTTGGTTGGGATTTATGGGATTTTACTTTCAACTATTCTGGCGTTGACGGTCATAACTTATCCATGGCAAACCTGGATGATCCATAAAAAACTTTTTCATTGTAGTATGTGGGGATATTTGAAAAAACTTGCTGTGTATACGATGATTACTTTAGCGGCGTGTGCAGGAACTTATTGGATTTGTGAGAAAATTCCAGGAAAAGGTATTTTGAATTTGATTCTTAGACTTATTGTATGTATGATTGTGCCGAACGTGATTTTTCTTGTCACTACGTTTAAAATGAACGAATTCAATGAAAGTTTAAGGATTGTGAAAAGAATAATGGAAAGGTAGGCGATAAGCATGAAGCAGGCATATCTCATTATGGCACACGACGATATTCCACTTTTAAAAAAATTAATAGGATTGTTAGATTATCCAGATAATGATATTTACTTGCATTTAGATAAAAAATGTAATGAAGATATTTCAGATATTCAAAAAGGAATTTTGCATTCAGGGTTTTATAGAATTCCGAGTATGGATGTGAAATGGGGGGGGGTAGAGGTAGTAAATTGCGAACTCAATTTATTAAAATGTGCAACCGAAAATAAACATTATAGGTATTATCATCTTTTATCTGGTCATGATTTGCCAATTAAAACACAAGATATTATACATAAATGGTTTGACGAAAACGAGAGAAATTATGTTTCGTTTTATAGACCTGTAATGCGAGAAAATGCGTTATATAATTATCGGATTTACCACTTCCAATTTAAGAAATATTTTTGGGTCCGATTGTCAAGAAAACTACAAAGCATACTGCGTATTGATCGGATAAAAAAAAGTGGTTTACAGTATATGAAGGGTTCGCAATGGTTTTCTGTTACAGATGAAGCGGCGCGGTATATTGTAAAGAAAGAGAAACTAATACAGAAATTATTTTCTTATACCCGATGTCCGGATGAAGTGTTTATACAAACTATATTATACAATTCATATTTGAAAGATAAATTGGAAGCCGATTTTCATGATATAGAATATCGTACACTTTCTTCTACAAAAGTAATGGGAAATAAGCGAGTAATGGATTGGCCGGACGCACTTCATACAGCACATCCAAGAACATTATTGCGGCAGGATTACGATTTATTGATGAATAGAAGTGCTTTTTTTGCCAGAAAGTTTGATTCTAAAGTGGATTCTAAAATTATAGATATGATTTATAACGATCTAAAGAAACAGTGATCAATTGTCTGAGTGCATTTTGTACCAGTTCAAAGTTTTGGTGCAGGTCGTCAAGGCAAAAGATCGCCTGTCTATCCATTCCGAGGCATACGCTGCGGGCGGGCTGAAGCACGGCACAATCAGTCTGATCGAACAGGGAACACTGGTTATTGGTGTGCTGACCCAGAGCGAGATGTACGAAAAGACCATCAGCAATATGCTGGAGTGCAAGAGCCGTGGTGCTTATCTGATGGGGCTCACTACTTATGGCAAGTATGAGATTGAAGATCAGGTGAACTTTACTGTGTATGTTCCGAAGGTGGATGAGCATTTTGTCGGCAGTCTGGCAGTGATTCCGTTGCAGCTGCTTGGTTATTATGTATCTGTTGCCAAGGGTCTGTATGTGGATAAGCCGAGAAACCTCGCTAAGAGTGTGACTGTGGAATAAAAGATAACAAGAGGAAAAAATATGAAAACAACATTACTTATTATGGCAGCCGGTATTGGTAGCCGTTTTGGAACAGGAATCAAGCAGTTGGAGCCAGTGGATGATGCTGGACATATCATTATGGACTACTCAATCCATGATGCGATTGAAGCTGGTTTCAACCATGTAGTATTTATCATCCGTAAGGATATCGAGAAAGAGTTTAAAGAGGTCATCGGTGATCGCATTGCCTCCATTTGCTCTTCTCATAATGTAACTGTTGACTATGCTTTCCAAGATATCAATGATATTCCGGGAGAACTTCCGGAAGGTCGTACAAAACCTTGGGGAACCGGTCAGGCCGTGCTTGCAGCAAAGGACGTAATTATAACTCCGTTTATCGTCATCAACGCAGATGATTACTATGGCAAGGAAGGCTTCAAGGCCGTCCATGAGTATCTGGTGAACGGCGGCAAGTCCTGCATGGCAGGCTTTGTGCTGAAGAATACTCTGTCCGATAACGGTGGTGTGACTCGTGGTATCTGCAAGATGGATGAGAATGGAAACTTGACTGAGGTTGTGGAAACCAAGAACATCGTAAAGACTGCAGCTGGAGCAGAGGCAGATGGTGTAATTGTTGATGTGAATTCTCTGGTATCCATGAATATGTGGGGATTGACTCCGGAATTTTTAGAAGTACTGGAAGAAGGCTTCAAAGAGTTCTTTGAGAAAGAAGTCCCGGGCAATCCTCTGAAAGCAGAGTATCTGATCCCTATCTTCATCGGCGAACTGCTGGAGCAGGGAAAGATGTCAGTGAAGGTTCTGAAAACCAATGATACATGGTATGGTATGACCTACCATGAAGATGTCGCAGCAGTAAAGGGCAGTTTCAAGGAGATGCTGGAGAACGGCGTGTACAAGGCTGACCTGTTCAGTGATCTGTAAACAGCGATGAAAGAAACGATTGATTTACTCGGAAAGATCCTCACAAACATCCTGACTGCTTTGTACGAGCCATTTGGATTTTCATTCCTGCTTTCCTTCCTAGCCATGTTTTTCTATCTTTATGCTTATGAACCTTCCGCAGCAGGTAAAGGATGGAAGAGTGCCATAGTGACATGGTATCAGGAATTCAAAGAGAGCGTGTTCTTCCGGAAACTATTCTTCCTGGTCTTTGTGACTTCACTTATTCTGTTCCGAACCCTGTTAAACCGTCAGCTGTGGATGAATCCTTTATCCGATGTCATGGGTGGCTGGGGCATCTGGGAGACAGTGAATGGTGAACAGCAACTGACCACCGAGTGCATCGAGAACGTGATCATGATGGTACCGTTTAGTTCGGTAGTGATGTGGACATTTCAGGAGAAAGTGGGCAGAAGCTGGAAGAGGGTACTGTGGTATAGCGGAAAGATAGCATTCGTTTTTTCGATAAGCATAGAGATGTTGCAATTATTGCTTCGCTTGGGTACCTTCCAGCTATCAGACATCTTCTATAACACAGTAGGTGGAGTGCTCGGTGGTTTATTGTACTGTGTAGAGATGAAGGCAAGAAAGCGTCTGTAAAAGAATATAGTTTTGTGAGAAAAAGAGACTTCTATGTTGTTCTCATACCTACACAATACTTGATTTAAACGATTATAATTTTGGAAAGAGGTTTGCGTCTTATGCCTAGAACTAAAGGTAGCAAGAATAAGCCCAAAACTGTGATTGCAGATTTTGCAACACAGATTGCAGAAAAGCAGTCCGCAAAGGAAGAACTCACAGCCGAAATCGCATCCATCACCGCCAACATTGACACTTTGAAGGCTGACCTGAAAGAGAAGAAGACTGCTCTGAAGAAGGCCGAAAAAGAAGTGGCATCCCTGGAAGCGAAGAAGGCAAAGGCAGATGCTAAGGCAGCAGAAGAAGCGAAAAAGGCAGAAGCAGAATCTGTCCTGAAGAAGTTGCTGGCGAGCGGTATGAGTGCGGATGAGATCCTCGAAAAACTGAAATAAGATCGGCCGTGTGGACAAACTGAACTTCAGGAGTTCACACGGTATTTTTTGAAGGTTAATGTATAGTTTGCAACGGAAATAAAAGTAGTGGAGCATGAGAAAAAATGAATTTATCAAAAATACACCACATCGCAATCATCGTATCTGACTACGAAGCAGCTAAGGATTTCTATGTGAACAAGCTGGGCTTCTCTGTCATCAGGGAAAACTATCGCCCGGAGCGTAAGGACTGGAAACTGGATCTGCGTGTCAATGAATACACAGAGCTGGAGATTTTCGCTGAGGAAAACCCGCCGAAGCGTGTGAACCGCCCGGAGGCCTGTGGCCTGCGTCATCTTGCTTTTTGTGTAGAGAGTATGGAGCAGACGGTGAGGGAACTGGCAGAAGTTGGAATTGAATGTGAGCCGGTTCGGGTTGACGATTATACCGGCAAGAAGATGACTTTCTTCCATGATCCGGACGGACTGCCGTTGGAACTGCACGAATAAGCATGGGAGAAAAAAGAGCATATAAACCCCGGAAGCCCGGCGGTGGCCGGAAGAAGCTGAAGCCGGAGTATGATGCCGGCAAGAATCTGAAAGAGCAGATGGATGCGGCTGTGGCGCTTTATGAAGAGGACTGCTCCCTCCAATCCATCGCAGATGCGCTAGCTCTAAACCCCATCAAAGTGAGAAAGCTGCTCATCACGGCAGGTGTGTATGAATCAGAAGTGGCGGAAAAAGTAAAAAACACTTTTGAAGAATACCGAGAAACACAGGACTACAAAACCTCCATACTCTCAACTGCAAACACCCTGAAACTTTCCAAAGCCTCTGTTACCTCGTATCTGCCTTATAAAAAGGGCGTGTACTTCCCAAGTACAGCAGAAAAAGAGAAAATCAGTGTTGGAGCAGAGCGGCAGCGGAGATACAGAGCGATGAAGCGATGGAGGGCTGATCAGACAGAAGAAAACTTCTGGGGTGTGGTTGTGGCTTATGCTGGTGTGAAATTCAAAACCTACTCCGGGTTGCCATTCTCTTACGAAATAAAAAAGGGCAGGAGCGGCGAGTACACAAAAGAACTGTGGATCGATCGCAGAGAGAATAGTAAAAGTCTGGCGTGGAGTTCTGTGCTGCTGGCTCTGGGCAATATTAAAAAGGTAGGAGAAGTAGTTGAACGTCCTAAAGCGCTGGGCGATATCCGGGGAGTGACTTACATTTATGGGATGTTCTATCGGTTCGGACTGATCAACGTGCCGGATGAAGCAAAAGAAAAGATGAAGAAAGCATTCGGAAAATCGTTCTGACACGGATGCCGCAGAGGGGGGAAAAAAGAAGCATCACCCAATGTTTGAGGTCATTGCGTGACCCGGAGATTACACAAAAAATCCACCTGCGGAATGAACCACAGGCGGCTGAAATCACATTATAGCTTATTCAAAAAGTTTTCCAGAACATGGTTCCACTTTTCGGGGTACTCATAGAACATCAGGTGACCGCCCATGACGTAGGTGTCGTAACCGGGAAGCTGTGCTTCGACAAAGGGCTTTGCAA
>OGXX01000578.1_pt1 | contig 40554 bp, 40 predicted proteins | sample 1576301 | NCBI WGS metagenome assembly OGXX01 (sample SAMEA3541469, study PRJEB24748) | human gut metagenome | biome: human gut; feature: human-associated habitat; material: faeces | place: China | collected 2012
AATCAGTTTCCAAAGGCAGACTATACAAATGCACAGACCTAGGCCTAAAAATACTAGAAAAACTAAAATAAAAATACAATTATCAACTATCCCAGAACAGAATGAATGTATAGATATTATATTAACCAAAAATATTTTGAATACAATTTCTTATCTAAAAAAAAATCCTTAATCTCTTTTTACTATTCCGATAATATCTAACGAATAAGTATTAATGAAAATTTCGTTGAAAGCATTATTGTAATTTTTTTATAATGATTATGTTTAATTAGTAACTATCTAGAAAATAGTTTTAGATAAGAATTAATAATATGTAGATTATCAAGAGAGATTATCTGTTGATAACCCACATGATTTTATATGGCCTGTTAAGAGTAACCCACCTTCTGTTTAACAGCATTCATCTTAGCGAACTACCTTGCCTAGAACAGTTCATCATCGGCATATTTTTGTTCTTGCATCCTATGGAATGGCCGTTTCACCAACTCTTTAAATGTCCTCAATTAAATATCATAGTCAACCATCTAAAGCCGTGTCGTTTCTGCTCCATTGTCATGCCTCTCAGCATATGTCTTTAAACATCATAGTCTGTAATGATGGGCGGAGTTTCCTTAGTTTTATAAAAAACCAACAGCTGCCTTTAACTTGCCATAATTATTAAAAATAAAATTAAGTAGCAGGGCCTAGATTTGAACTAGGGATCTCGGGGTTATGAGCCCCGCGGGATCACCAGACTACCCCACCCTGCTATAAGAAAAATAGTAATTAAAACTACAATATATTATATTATATATTATTGTATATAAAGCTACCTACAATTGGGGTTCTATCATGAATTATAGGGAGTTTTAGATTTTTTGTTGTTTTAAAAAATCAGATTTTTCATTAGCGATTAGCATTTAATTCCTTTTTTCTTTTTAGGATATATCTCTCCATTTCATTATTGAAGGCTTCCTCATCTTTATAGCTAGTGTAAATTAAGTAAAGATAATAAATTCCCAAGGTAACTGCGGATAGAATCCATGAAATAATCATTTTACCTATTTTTCCATTAATTCCATAAAAAAGACCGCAAAGAAGAATGCTACTCCACCAATATTTCTTTTCATTAGTTATTTTTAGATATTCCAATTCATCAACATCTTTAGCATTCATAATTTTTTGTTTAAGCATTATTAATTCAGGATCAAAACAGGTCTTACGATGTTCCACATCATAAAAGGTATCATAATTTGATTCGTTATAATTATTTGAATTTAAACTTACTTCATTGCTAGGACTATTGTCTGCAACAATTTTTGCTCCACAGTTTTCGCAGAACTTTGAATTATTATTGTTCTCTGTACCACATTTAGGACAATACATTTTATAAAAACTCCATTAATATTATTCAGTTCTAATTTCATCTAGAAAAAAACATTTTATATCTCTTAAATTGCTCAATTCCATCAATATCTGTAATGATTAAAAATATTGAATCCAGTTATCATGTTGAGTATTGATTGTTAAATTAAGATATCTAAGTGATATATACATGATATGTACATTATCATTTATAAAGTTTTTACTTAAAGGAACCATGAGCATTTTCAAAAATTCCGGCTTAGTATTTTATTTTTTCCCCTTATCCATCTTTGTGTGTTGATTTGTATTCTGCTTTTGATTCATTTAAAAATATTATAAATCTTTTTAATGCTTTTATACATTGTTTTTAAGAGGGATTTTTCAATTTGATTAGTGTTAGTGCTATATTTTTATTTTCAAAGAATAATGTGTAAAGTTTGAAGTAGTCTGATTTAAGATACTTATATCTTAGATTTTCTTTTAAAAACTAAAGCACAGAATTTTTTTAAAGAGTCTTATAAATATGAAAGAAATACAGAAATAATAAAGAAACAACGAAGTAATTTACATTTATCAAATATACTTTAAACATAATCAAATATAAATAATATGAATGCAATATGAGTATTTATAATGTTAAAATTTTTAATAAAAATGGAGGTAAAATAATTTGTAAAGGGTTTTTCTTCATTTCAATATGTGCACTTATCTTTTAGCACTTGATATGGCTTAAAAGGAGTATTAATGATGGATTTTAAAAAAATCTATAGGGTTATTAATCCAGATGAACTTACTAAAAAAGAAAAGTTCATACATTGTTTGTTTATTTTGGTAACAACTAACATATTTCCTACAATTATATGTATTTTGGGGTATCTTTTCTTAAAATGGCGTATTTTATTATATCCTATTTTCTTCAAATTTGATAATTTTAGCTTCTTTGGTTAGGGTTATTTTTTATGATAAGATAACTAAGAAATTTCCAGTTGAATCTGAAATTAAAGGATTTCCTTTTAGTAGCTATCAATTTGCAACATTAAGTATCTTTTATATAGTCCCAGTATGGTTGTATTCTTTTTAATGTTTGGTTTAATATTAGATAAAGTGATATTAACTTTAGGGTTAACTTTATCATTTGTTATTCCAGGTATTGGTTTATATTTAAGACACAATGTTTTTAGCGATAGTAGCTGTTATTTAGGAGACAAAATTGTTTATGGTTATCAACCAGGATCATATTGGACTTTAAGTTTATTTATTGGCCTATACGGTTATTTTAATGGATTTAGAAATGTTGATGATTATGGCAATTTAATCTGGATTGTTATTGTTTTCTTATTCCAGTTAATATTGCTTTTTCCAGATAAATTTAATAGCATCTTTCCATTGGAAATTAGAACTAAAAAAGGTTGTATTGCATTTTTAGGTTCTGTTGCTGTGTTATTTGTGATATTCGCCTTTTTGGCTCAAAAACCATTACTTGGAATTGGTACACAAATAATCCATTTTAATCCTAAAGGCATAATTTACTGTATTATAGGAATAATACTCGCCATTATAACTGTAAAGAAATACAAAGACATATGGAAATAATCATAAAGAAAACAACTTAATTAAATAGAATTATAGTTAATAAGTTTTTCCTCATTTAATACGTGCACTTATTTTTTAGCTATTAATACAATAAGAGTGGAGATTTAGAGTATATAGAACCACACATTTTATTTTGATATAATGGTGTTTTCAATGAATAATAAATTTATTTCTATTTTTTTAGTTCTTATCTTTTTAATATCAGCACTTCCAACAACATTTGCAGCTGATAGATTTTATGTAATTGATTCTGCAGACGTTTTTGTTGATGTAAAAGATGATGGTCTTTTATCCATTAATGAATCATATGTTTATAATTTTAAAGGACAGTATAATGGAGTCTATAGAGAAATTCCTTTAAAAGAAGGTGAATCAATTGAAAATTTATATGTCTATGCAGATGGCGCCTACACAAAACTTGAACCAACAAATGAAGATGGTGTAGTAACACTTAAGGTATATTTATATGCTGATAAAGAATTATCAGAGCCAATTTCTAATAAATCAGTTCGAATACATTATAATTATGATATGGCAAATGTTACAAAAGTTTATAATGATATTGGAGAACTTCAATTTAAAGTGGTAGGTGAAAATTGGGATCAAAGAATCAATGACTTCAATGCACATGTACGGTTCCCTAGTAATGGAGAGGTTGAGTATTGGGTTAATCCAGCAGGAATATCACTTAATCAAAGTTGGAATAATAACATATTAAATATTCACAGCAATTGCGTATCACCAAATGATTATATCGAAGTTAGGGCCCTTATTCCCCTTTCTGATTTCTCAAATCCAGTCAATGCCAAACATATAAATGCAACTGCCTATGATGAAATTGTAGAGATACAAGAAAATTATCAGGATAAGGTAAATTTTGAAAAAACTGTTGAATTTATTATACCAATAATGTTAACACTAACCTTAATTTACCCTGTTATTACTTACGTCAAATATGGACGGGAACCTAAAGTCAAAAACAAAATGGAATATTTAGATGAGCCTCCTAGTGATGAAGATCCAATGTTTGTTGATGCGATGTTTTCTACAAAATCAAATGTAGGTTCATTGTCAAGTAATGGAATTCAAGCAGCGATTATGGAAATGATTAATGATGGAAAAATCAGATTAGCTGATAAAGATATTGATGAAAAAACTCTAAAGCTTGTTCTACCAACTAATACTACTGAACTGAAACAATATGAACAGGATATTGTTGACTTGCTTAAACAATTTGAGAAAGATGAAATAGTCGATTTAAGCACCATTAAAGATACATTGAAAGACCATAATCAAAGCTATGATTTTTATAAAAACATGCATAAAATCAAGGATAATTATGAAGAGGAAATTAAACCTTCTATTGAAAATTATTTCATTGATGGAGGATTTAAGAGATTCAAACTTTACTCAATAGTCCTAATAATTATTTCAATTTCATATTTGATAAGCCTAATATACTCTAAGCTAAATATTCCTCTTATTTATTACATAATTCCACTAGCTTTGATTGTAATATCCATTATTATGTTTTCATTACCCAATAGAATTGGCGGTAGATGGACAGAAGATGGAATAAATGAATTCTATAAATGGAAGGCTTTTAAAAGATTTTTAAATGATTTTACATTAATCAAGGAATGTCCTCCTGAATCAATAAGCATATGGAATAAATATTTAGTCTATGCAACAGCATTAGGTAATGCTGATGCAGTTAAAAAAGCTATGGATGTGCTAGACATTGAATCCTATGCATATGATAATTTATATTATTATAACCAATTTGGAGGACCTGTATTCATATCTCATGCATTTTATGCTGCAACTTCCAGTAGTGGAAGTGGAGGAGGTGCAGGAGGCATAGGTGGTGGATCTGGTGGTGGAGGAGGGGGAGCATTCTAACCACTTATTTTATTCTTTAAAATAGACATTGAACGAAATACAGAACCTACTATCCATAAAGCAAGTATTATTAAGAACCAATAAACGGATTAACAAAAATAGCTATAGAACTAATAAAAAAAAAACAACAGACTAATTGACAGCCCATTATAAAAAGAAAAAAAAGAAGTTAAAAGAATTAAAGTTATTTGTTTTCTAGATCTTCAATTCTTTTATCGATTTCAGATAATTTTGATTCTGTGCTGTCTTTGAATTTTTTGAAATCATCATCTAAAGCATCTACACGACTTGTAGTTTCTTCAAATTTGGATTCCAATTCAGATAAGTCATCAGTAGTAACTAAAGACCATTCCTTAATAAGCTCATCACTTTTATGGTCAAGAAAAGCATCAATCTTTTTAGAGAACATGTCAGTATTAAAACTGGACATGTCAATATCGCTTAACTTAACTTTGATCTTTTTACCTACACCTTCATGATTATCCTCATTGTCCATAATATCTGCTTCTCCTTCAGAATCATTATTTGATTTAAAGAAATTATTTATATCTGCGTCAACATTTGTTGGAACATGGCTGCGGATATTTTCAAGAGTCTTTGGATTGCTTTGTATATAATAGTATATCAAAACTAAAACAGCTACAACCAATATTATAATTGCAATTCCTTCTGCTACATCCATAAAATCACCTATTTAGAATTTTTAAGTTTTGATTCCTTTTCTTCAATTTCTTTAAGCATTTTTTCCAATTTTTTCTGCTCGGTTTGTGCTTCTAAACGTGCTAATCTTTCATTTATTTCACTGTGTAAAAAACCAACTTCGTTTCTAACTTCCATAGTTGATTTTCTAATGTTTGAAAGAGTATCTTGTTGATTTTGTGGAAGCGGAATTTGATTATCCATCAATCTCTTGTTTTCAATGTCTTTTTCAACCATAGCCATCTTCTTCAATTCAATTTCTTTACTGAGTAAAGCAATTTCATTTTTGGATTTGGCTACAGATTTCCATTGAACAGCAACAACCACAATAACAATACATATGATTATTAAAATAATCAAATAAAAAATTTGACTAGGTATCGTTGGCATCTCCATTTATCTTTCCCCCATAATTTATATAAAAATTAATATTATAAACAAAGTATATAAAATAAACTATTATTATAATATTATAAGGTAATTCTCATGATAGATTCATATATAAAAGCTGGAAAAATTGTTAGTGAAGTACGTGAAGATGCAGCTAAATTAATTAAAGAGGGAACACTAGTTTTGGATTTAGTTGAATATGTTGAAAGTGAAATATTAAAAAAAGGAGCAGGAATAGCTTTTCCATGTAATGTTTCAATAAATGAAATAGCTGCCCATTATACCTCACCATATGAGGATGAAACAGTGATAAATGGTGGAGATATGGTAAAGCTTGATTTAGGCGCTCATATTGATGGTTTTATTGCAGATTCTGCCATTACAGTTATGGCTGATGGAAAAAATCTTGATGAAAAATTCGGGTCTGACAGATTGAACCTTAACGAAGAGATTATTGAAGCTTCTGCTGCAGGTCTTGATGCTGCAATCAGTACTGTCAAAGCTGGTGTTGAAGTTTGTGAGATCGGTGAAGCTGTACATGCAGCAATAAGTGAGTATAAATTAAATCCAATAGCTAATTTATCTGGACATAGTTTAGAACAGTATCGTTTACATGCAGGTATTTCCATTCCAAATATCAACAATCACGACCATACTAAACTTGAGGAAGGTCAGGCAATAGCTATTGAGCCTTTTGCTACAGACGGCGCTGGCTTTGTTAATGATGCTCCTGGAGCTTATATCTTTTCATTCCTAGCTGATAAACCATTTAGAATGAAGCAGACTCAAAAAACTTTAGAATATATTGAGAGCAATTATCCTTATCTTCCATTTTCTGGCAGGTGGCTTACTGATGAATTTAAACCTTCTAGAGTTCTAGGTTCTCTTAAACAGTTAGGAGAAGCTATGGCGATTTATCCTTACCATCCTTTAAAAGAGAAAACAGGATATTTCGTTTCACAAAAAGAGCATACTGTTATTGTTGAAGAAGATGGTTGTACAATTACAACTATCTAATTTCTATTTTTTTAAAAAAAAAGTTAAAATAAGAGCTATTTAGCTCCAATTTCTTTTAAGACTATTTCCATTGCTTCAGGAATTGCATTTTCAACTGCTTCTGTTAATCCCATTTCCACATCAGGGGAAGTTATTTCACCAGGTTTACAACCGACAATTACTACTTCGCAGTTCTCAGCAAGTTCGTGTAGCGGTTCTTCTACAGGCCATGTGTGTACGTTTTCATATTTGCCTTTTGGCATGTCAAATGGACTAAATACCTTTACTGTTCCTGGTTCTGCATCGAATTCCACTACATCAATTACTATTACTTTCTTCCATTTTTCATCTGGAAGTGAAAAAATAAAGTGTGTTGCACCGGTTCCTGCATCTACAAACATTGTTTCATCAGGCATTTCCTTATCTTCAAAGTAATCTTCAAGTTTATGTATTACTACCGGGCCAAAACCGTCATCTTTAAATAAAATATTTCCACAGCCAACAACTAATGTTTCTACATTATAAGGCATGATTTCTCCTCCTAGATTATTTTATTAATCTATTTAATTTTTAACTAATTAAAAATTTCTATCTTCAGTATTACTAATTATATGAAAAATAGCTATCGAGTAATACTTTAATAAGATTTATTAATAATAAAATCAAACTAACAATTGTAAGACAAAATTGATTTCAAAGTAATACAATTGTCATGACATGAAAGTATTGCTTTTGAATTTATGGAGGAAATAAAATTGCATGTACCTGATGGATTTATTCCAGCATGGCAGTGTGCCATATATTATATCATATTAATAATTGCCCTTTATTTTTCTGGAAAATGGGTTATGAAAAGGTTAGATTATAAAAGAATTCCGCTTATGGGAGTTTTAGCAGCAGGCGTCTTCGCCATTATGACTATGAATGTACCACTACCACCATTTGGGGCAAGTGGGCATATGGTTGGAGGTGCCCTAGTAGCTATTATATTCTGTGGTCCTGAAGCGGCAGTAATCATATTTACATTAGTTCTTCTAATTCAGTCACTCCTCTTCGGAGATGGAGGAATTACCGTTCTTGGAATGAATGTGTTGAATATGGGAATTATTGGTGGAGGAGTTGGATTTTTAACATTCAAAGGCCTTAAAAAACGCATTGGAGAATATCCTGCAGCAGGAGTAGCAGCATGGCTTGCAACCGTACTGGCTGCATTGGCATGCGCTCTAGAAATGGTGGCGGCCGGAATTTTCCCACTTGTAGAAGGAGTCAAATGGATGCTTTTCTTCCATATATTTATTGGAATAATAGAAGCTGTCCTAACAGTAATCGTTATTGGAGCTATTGAAAAATTCAGACCTGATCTTCTCCCTTGGAACAATAAAAAAACTGAAGGAGCATCATAAATGGAAAAAAATAATATTTATTTAATTATAATAGCCATTGTTATTTGTGTAGTAATTGGATGCTTATCCCCATTTATTGCCTCAAGCGATCCAGACGGACTTGAAAAATCTGCTGAAAACTTAAACGTCAGTGAACCTGATGCTGTACTTGAATCCCCATTTCCAGATTATAGCTTTGAAGCTTTAGGAAAAACCGGAGAAATTGTTGTTCTTATACTTGGAACAATTGTAACCCTCCTTGCAGCTTTAGGTTTAGGGTTTGTCCTTAGAAAAAGAGATGATTGATTTCTATCATTAAATAAATTTTATTGGTTAAGAAATTCCTTTCTTAATCAGTAATAATTTATACTACTTTTTACATACTAGAACTATAATTATTAAAGAGGAATATACTTGGCAAATATCGCAAAAGCATTAGATTTAGATGAAATAGCATCAGGAGATAGTCCTATACATAAGTTAGAAGGACGGATTAAGCTCATTTCAACCATACTAATTATCGTTTATTGTGTTTTTGCATCAAATCTTATTGTACCAGTTATACTTGAGACTTATTTACTTGTTTTAATGTATATTTCAAAAATATCGTTTTTTAATTCTTTTAAAAGAATCCTATTTTTACTTCCTTTTGGAGGAATAATAATTGCAATTCAACCATTTTTCCAACCTGGAAATATTATATGGAGTTATTCATGGCTGCAAATTTCAGATACTGGACTAAACTTTGCAATACTATTATTTGCCCGCCTAATAGTATGTTTAACAGCCATTGTACTGTTGTCTTCAACAAGTCCTGTTCAACAGATTGTAGCTTCACTAAGAAAGCTTAAGATGCCAAAAGAAATGGCTATGATTCTTAGTATTATGGTCAGGTTTCTTTTTGTATTTATAGATGAGCTGGAGACCATTAAAAAATCCCAGAAATCAAGAAACTTTGACATCCACAGCAAATTGACCCCATATAAATGGAGAATCAAGCAAGTGGGTTACAGTATAGCCATGATGTTTTTAAAATCATATGAACAGGGAGAGAGAACCTACGAAAGCATGTTAAGTAGAGGATATACTGGAGAGGCCGATTTATATGACAATAAACAGGATTTTGACAGAAATGATTACATCTACATTGGTTTCCTGATTTTCATAATAGCTCTTCTAACTGTGATAATTTTTGTATTTCCTGAAAACTTAGGATATTTTGGTAAGAGTTTAGCATTAAAATAAAAGGTAATTGAAATGGATAAAATTGTGCTTAAAACAGATAACTTAAATTACATATACCATGACGGAGTTCACGCTATCAAAGACATCAACATCAAGATAAAGGAAGGGGAAAAGGTAGCTATTATGGGGCCTAACGGTGCCGGCAAATCAACACTTTTCTTACATTTCAATGGTTTAAAGGAACCTGACAGCGGAAATATCGAAGTTGATGGAGAAAAAATGGTTTACAATAAAAAAGAGCTACTTGAAATAAGGCAAAAAGTAGGCATTGTCTTTCAAAATCCCAATGACCAGCTATTTGCACCAAGTGTAGAGGAAGACGTAGCTTTCGGACCAATGAATCTCGGACTTCCAATTGAGGAAGTGGAAAAAAGAACTGCAGAAGCATTGGAACTTGTTGAAATGAGCGACGCAAAAGACAAGCCCCCACACCACCTAAGCGGAGGACAGCAAAAAAAAGTAGCTATTGCAGGAATAATTGCAATGAGACCTGAAATAATGATTTTAGACGAACCGACAGCAGGTCTTGATCCTCAAGGCGTGGATCAAATACTGGAAATTCTAAATAAGCTCAATGATGAAGGAATGACAATTGTAATCTCCTCACACGATGTTGAAATGATCAACGATTTTGCAGACCACATTTTCGTTTTAAAAGAAGGAAAAATAATTGGAGACGGAACTCCTGACGAAATATTTTCAAATCATGAATTACTTGAAAAAGCTAATTTAAAGCCACCTAAAACAGCTGAATTGTTAAAGATACTTAAAGAAAATGGTCTTGATGTAGATATTAATAAAATAAAAGTAAAAGACTGCTGTGAAGAAATCTTACAGGCGAAAAGAAGTTAGTTTATCCTTTAATTTTTTAACGAACTCAAATTCCTCTTCATAATCTAAAGTATTGCCATAACCACAGTTAGGACAGTGAACTGTTTTAGAGCAATCTTTTCCGCAGCCACAGCATCCCCTATTTTCTACAGCATTTTCATCAAATTCAAATCCGCACATTCTGCACTGCATAAAAATTCCTATTCAATTTCTATATTCTTTGCTTCTTCTTTTCGAAGGCAAACTGAGTAACCTTTAATTCTAAACTTAACAGGATCACCTAATGGTGCCACTTTTTCCATTTTAATTTTAGATCCCTTTACAAAACCCATACCAAGCAAATGTCTTCTTAAATCTGTATCCCCATCATGGTTTAATGATTTGATAGTTACTTCTTCTCCAGGTTCTGCATCTAATAAAGTTCTTTTTGCCATAATAAATAAACCTCAAAAGTTTAGGTAAAACTAAATTCTATTTTATACTATATAAAAGAAAATATATAAAGATTTTGAAAAATCAAGCAAGACCAATGAATAAACCTATATGGTAAGCTATAAATGAAACAATATAAGCAGTTATAGTAGTTATTAACACCATCACCATAGGCCATTTCCAGCTGTTGGTTTCTTGTTTAATAGCGCTTAATGTAGCCAAACATGGCACATAAAGCAATACGAAAATCATAAAGACAAATGATGTTAACGGAGTAAAGACACTTTGAATTGCATGTGTAATACCAATTCCCCCTTCAGCTACTCCAAAGAGCGAACTTAAAGTACTTACAACCACTTCTTTAGCAACAACACCAAAAAGAAGAGCTACTGATGGTTGCCAGTCACCAAATCCAATCGGAGCAAAAATCGGAGCTATTAAAGTACCAATTTGACCCATTATACTTTCCTTAGCACCATATTCAACTCCCATAGGCATACTGCTCAATATCCATATTACAATAGATGCTACAAGAATAATAGTACCAGCTTTTCTTAAAAATCCTTTAGTTTTTTCCCAAGTATGTAATAATATTCCTTTAAGGGAAGGAATCTTGTATGTAGGAAGCTCCATTACAAAAGGAGAAGACATTCCCTTAAATAAGGTTCGTTTAAGGATAGCTGCAACAATAATAGCAACTGCAATACCTATAATATACAGTGCAAATAACACCTGTCCTTGATAAGCTGTAAAAAATGCAGCTATAAACAATGTATAAACCGGCAGTCTTGCAGTACAGGACATGAATGGTAAAATCATCATTGTTAAAAGACGGTCTGACTCATTTTCCATGGTTCTAGTTGCCATTACTCCAGGAACACCACATCCAAATCCTAAAATCATCGGGATGAATGCTTTTCCATGAAGTCCTACAAGCTTGTGCATTACCTTATCCATCACAAAGGCAGCTCTTGCCAGATATCCGCTATCTTCAAGAATACTGATTACAAGAAACATCAAAGCAATTTGCGGTACAAATACAATTACACCGCCTACACCACCAATAATACCATCGACGAGAAATGAGGATAGAAATGAGTTTCCAAGCCAGCTATGAATAGAGTTTCCTAAAAGATCAAAACCCTGTTGAATAATATCCTGAAAAGGAGCTCCAACAGTAAATACTATCTGAAACATCAAATAAAGAATTATTAAAAATATAGGTATTCCCAAAAACTTGTTTGTTACAACATTATCAATTTTATCGGTGATACTTGGTTTTTCAACTTCCGGCTTTGATACCGCTTCCTTAATAAGACCATCAATGAATGCATAACGGGCATTAGCTATTATTTCCTCCCCATCTTCATTGAAAATATCATACAAATGTTTATCTACTTTTTTCACTTCTTTCATAATTTGAGGACCGTGTGGGGCATTTTTAACCTTATTCACCACAATCTCATCATTCTCAAGTAGTTTAACAGCAGTCCATATTGACGGAACATCAGTAAGAACATCATCTTTCTCTATTAACTTTTGAATATCTCCTAAATGTTCCTTCAATTCATCCCCATATACTAATTTTTCACTTGAATGAATTGGATGATTTGCTTGCTTTATTGTTGTTTTTAGAAGCTCGTCAAAACCTTCTTCTTTTTTTGCATTAATTTCTATAACAGGAAATCCCAATAATTCTGCCATTTTATTAATTTTAATATAATATTCTTTTCTCTTTGCAAAATCATTCATATTTAGAGCAAGAATTAGATTTGCATCTAATTCCATCATCTGCACTGTTAAATATAGATTTCTTTCAAGATTCGCTGCATCTACAACATTGATTATTACATCAGAGTCATCATCTACAATAAAATCCCTTGAAACAATTTCTTCAATAGAATGAGCACTTAAAGAATAATTACCAGGTAAATCTATAACATCGAATTTGACCCCATCAAATTCAAAATTGCCCTGAGCCCGCTCAACAGTTTTACCTGGCCAGTTTCCAACATGCTGATGCATTCCAGTAAGATGATTAAACACAGTAGTTTTACCAACATTCGGATTTCCAGCAAGACCTACAATCAACTCTTTCATCAATAATAATCTCCATTTAAAATATTAGGATAACCTAAACTTAACATTACTTAATTATTAGGCATTATTAGTATATAAAATTAAATGAATCCATGCACATATCCTAATTATTCTAATAATAAACAGAGAAAATCAACAATGAATACTTGATTTTAAGTCAAAATACATTATTTAACATGAAATTTTCTTTTTGAAACTTCAGTTTCCAAAATGGGGGAGCTGTGCTTTGGAATGGGGAAAAGGGTACTTTAACTGATTGTAATTTCATTAATAATACTGCTGATAATGGTGCTGGTATTTTTTGGTCTGGTTCTAATGGTACTGTGATTAGTTCTATTTTCACTAATAATTCTGTCAAGTATAATGGTGGTGGTATTTGGTGGGGTAGTTCTAATGGTAGTTTATCTAATTCTGATTTCATTAATAACTATGCTGATGCTGGTGGTGCAGTTTATTGGGGTGCTTCTTTTGGTACTGTGTCTAGTTCTAATTTCATTAATAATTCTGCAAAGAGTGGAGGAGGCATTCGTTTTATAAGCAATAACGGCACTATAACTAATTCTACTTTTATTAATAATATAGCCACTTATGGTGGTAGTATATATTCTTCCGGTTTTGCTATATATGTGGGATATTGTAATTTCATGAATAATTCTGCTAATATGGGTGGTGCAGTTTATTGGGGTGGTTCTAATGGTACTATAACTCAATCTACTTTTATTAATAACTCTGTTAGTAATCGTGGTGGTGCAGTTTACTGGGAAAGTATTGACGGTTGTATAACTAATTCTACTTTTATTGATAACAATGCTAAAGGTGTTGGTGGTAGTATTGATTGGGGAGGTAATAATGGAAAGGTCTATAATTCTAATTTCACCAATAACCAAGCTAATTTTGGTGGCGCTGTTTACTGGAATGGTGCAAAAGGTACTATATCAGGTTCTAATTTCATTAATAATCATGCTAATAATGGTGGTGGAGTTTATTGGAATGTTGTGAATGGTACTATAATTAATTCAAATTTCATAAGAAATGTAGCTACAGGTGGAGGGGGAGTTTATTGGAATAGTGCTGATTATGCCAGATTAATTGATTGTAATTTCATTGGTAATGCTGCTAATACTGGTGCTGGTGTTCATTGGCGTGTTAATAGTGCTAATGGTACTGTATCTGGTTCTATTTTTATTAATAATACTGCTACTAATAGAGGTGGAGGTATTTGTTGGGATGGTGCTAATAGTACTATGTCTGATTGCAATTTCACAGGTAACTATGCAAGTTATGGTGATAATGTTTATTGGCAGTGGACTGTAGATGAATTTTTAAACAAATACAATCAAATCAACGATTATGATTATGTTTATATTTATTCTGGTGTTGGAACTCCCTCAACCAGTATTAGATTAGATAAAAAAGGTATAATCATCTCCTCAAGTCAAGGTGATGTGACCTTTGATGCCAAAGGTGGAAATGTACACTTTGAAGTGACTGGAGACAATGTTTTAATTGAGAAAATTACTTTCCGAAACTTCAATTTAACTGGCTACGGAGGAGCAATACAATGGAACGGAACACATGGAATATTAAAAAACTGCAACTTCATAAATAACACTGCCGATATTGCTGGTGCTGTTTACTGGATTGGTGATAACGGAATTATAATAGGTTCTTATTTTTGTAATAATACTGCTAGAGGTGATGGTGGTATTTCTTGGATGGGAATTAATGGTATTATAAGGGATTCAATTTTCACAAGCAATACTGTGAGGACTAATGGTGGAAGCATTTCTTGGAATGGTATTAATGGTGTTTTAACTAATTCTACTTTCATAGCTAACACTGCAAATAATGGTGGTGGTATTTACTGGAATGCTGATAATGGTGTTTTAACTAATTCTACTTTCATAGCTAACACTGCTAAAAGTAATGGTGGTGGAGTTAACTGGTATGGTGCTAATGGTACCTTAAATAATTGTAACTTCCTTAATAACAGTGCTTATGATGGTGGTGCTGTTCGTTGGATTGGTTCTAATGGTAAAGTAATTGATTCTAATTTTAATATTAATGTGGCTAAGAGTAGTGGTGGTGCTATTTGGTTTAATAGTGCTAATGGTACTTTAACTGGTTGTAATTTTAATAGTAATAAGGCCATTGGAAATGATGGCGGTGCTGTTGGTGCTAATATTGATGGTATTTTATCATATTGTACTTTCATTAATAATACTGCTCATAGATGGGGTGGCGGTGTTAGCTGTTGGAGTGATAATTTTAAAGTAATTAGTTCTATTTTTATAAATAATACTGCAAGAGGTAATGGTGGTGGAGTTTATTACAGGAATTCCAATGGCAACATAACTGATTGTACTTTTATTAACAGTAAATCAGACCAATCCAATGGAATTTACGCAAGAAATAATTTGACCATTAATAATGGAAATGGTATTGTCTATGTTTTCGTTAATGATACTCTTTTTGGCATTTCTATAATTGTTTTAAACAATGAAACATATTATTATCCCCCTAATGCGAATATTAATTTACCAAACAAAAAGATAAAAAATAAGAGATAAAAATTATTATTAAAAAAAAGACCAACAAAGAAAAGATAAAAGTTAAAATTAATAATGAAAATCAAAACTATGAATAAATCTACATCCATAAGGAAAAAATGTTAATTATTGATATGATTCATTAAAAGTAGAGTATGCGATATTTAAAATCCTTTTATGTTCATCTGAATCTTTAGCTAAATTATAATAATCAACAATTGCATAACATAATGAATCTAGCACTACTTTCTTTGAAAGTACATCTAAACACTCAAAGCCTACTTCCAAGTAATTTGGAGGAAACATATCTTCTTTGAATTGAGTTTTAATATCTTCTCTTAACTCTTGGCTAATAAAGCCTTCTAATAATTTTATAATGTCATCAGCTATAGTATTTCCAATGTATTTCCATACTTCTTTTGCTCCATCATCAACCCCACAAGATTCCATAGCTATGTTAAATGCACCATAATTTTGATATCCTAAAGGTATAAATCTTCCTTCAACAGTACTAGCGCAGAATTCATTCATAACTTTAGTTAATGGATCTGTTAGGAAGTATGCTACAAATCCTTCAACAGCCTGGCTTTTTTCAACATCAAGTAAACGGCACATTAGGCCCTCTATAAATTCAGCAACCAAATGATGAGTTAATTCATGAATTAAAGTTGATATTTTCTGAGAATCTAACAACCTATCATCTAATTTTATGAAATTAGATTTATAATATCCTAATTCTCCCCCTTTTGATTTATAGGACCATGGAACATATGCATTTACAATTTTGGAAATTTTTTCAAAAATTGTGTCATTTTCCTCAAACTTAGCAGTATTTTTACCAATTTTATAAATATCTCCCATTATTTCATCATAATCATCAGCTGTTAAATTAGTTGATTTTAATTTACTCTCAATTTCGCCAGTTAATAATTCGTCGAGAGAATTTATTCTTTCTTTAAAGCCGTTTATGACTTCATAACATTGGTTATAGAATTCCTGATCATTATGAAGCCAACTATTAATATCACCTTTAGAATGAAATGTTGTATTTTCTTCAATAGATTGACTTAATGTTTTATTCATTGCTAAACTATTAATAATAGCTGATTTAGTTTCGTTTTTAGTGAAATATGAACAGATTTTGTAAAATTCAATGTATTTCTCACCAGATTGACCTTTGTAATACCAATCAAAAATCTGATCTTGAGAATATGGCAAATTTACATTAGTAACTGCATTTATAAATAATTCATTATTGCTAAGAGCATGGATAACCTCATATTGTGTTTTAAAAATCGAATAGTTATTATAAAATTCATTAAATGGTTTGATACCCATTTTACCTAATTTTACCCACTCTTTAACATTATTATTGTTTGCATTAAAATTAAAATCATTTATAGAATAATCAGTACATAAAATAAGTAGTTCGATGGTTTTATTAACAAGTTCTTTTATTTCCAGACTTTCAAATTCATCATTAGTATAAACATGACAAAGAAAATCTGATGAACACATTAAACCATCTTCTTGAAGAGCTTCATTAAATGTTTTACCATTTTTAATTGCATTGAAAACAATTTTACAATCATCCCTTAATACAAATTGAGACATTTCATCAAAAAACGGTTTATATCTGGAATTTCCAGCCTTACCTAATTTATACCATATTTTAACTTGATCCCTTTTATTAATCCATCCAGCTTCACTACAATCCTCTAACTTTTTTAAAAGCCTTTCATGATCAATATTTTTACATATCTTATCCGTTGTAGAGCAGAGAGGCATGTTATTATTTTGATTAATCGCATCGTTAAATGATGTTCCGCTTAAACATTCCCTTAAAATTTTATTTTGAAGATTTGACTCATAAGTTTTTGAATTGCTATCTTGTGAACCTGTTATGTACTCTCTAAACTCTTCATCTGATGAAATCACATTAGGCAGTTTAGCAATTTCTTCTAATGAGTAACCCTTATCTAGAGCATTACTAATCTTATTGTAATCCTGTTTGATAACAAAAGGAAATGCCTCTTTGTAGAATTCTTTATACTCTAAACTATTAAGCCTACCTAAATTATACAGTTCAATAATCTTTTCAGGATTGGAATAGACGTTTTCTTTTTTAATTAATTCATCAAACAGCTCCCCTTTTTCAAGTCCTTTAATAATTACTTCCATGTTGTGTTTTTCAATAGATTGCCTTAAAGAGGGATGTTCATGATTTTTAAAATCATTTTTTGTAGAAAAAATTTTAGAAGAGTTTAAGGCCTCATCTAAAGTTTTTCCCTTCTTTAAAAGAGAAAGTATTATCTTATCATCGTGATTGAGAATGTCTTTAAATGCATGTTGTCTAACAAAAGTATAGAATGGTTTAAAAGCTTCATCTCCATCCCTACCTTTTTTATACCATTCATCAACAGTTTTAGGACTGTTAAATAAAAGAAGATTGTCTCTGTTTAAAAAATATTTATTATTAAATTCAATTGATTCCTTTAGTGTTTTTATATCTTCCATTATCAATTCATCAGAAAATGAGCTATTTAATTGGTTATAGAAGTTGATGAAAATCACATTACCTTTCTTTCCAAGTACATACCATTGAATAATAATGTCTTTATTTTCATCCATGACCTTTTCAAATGAATTTCCATTTTTAAGAGCATTTATGACCTCATTTTGAAGTTGTGAAGCTTGTTTTTTTGAATTAAGCATGCCCTTAAAACTATCAAGTGAAAATATTCAAACCACCTTAAAAATAATGTTTATATATAATATTACCATTAGAAGCATATAATATTAACTAACTATAAAAGTTAAATTGTGTTTAAAGTGTATTAAATTAGTTTAGACAAATAATAAAAATAAATATCCATGAAAAAAATTAAAACCCCAATCACAAATGAAGAAATAGCTAAATTAAAGATTGGAGATAAGATTTTAATAAGTGGAATCATTTATACTGGCCGTGATGCAGCACTTCCACAGCTGGTAAATTTAATAAAGGAAAATAAAGTTCCCTTTGATTTAGAAGGAATAGCTATAATGCATACCGCAGTTAGCGATGCTGGAATAGCTCCCACAACAAGCAATAAAGAAGAAATTGAAAGCACCATACCTTTTTTAAGTGAGAATGGTGTTAAAATCCATATCGGCAAAGGTTCCCTATCTGATGAAACAAAAGAGAAACTATATAAAAATAATTCCGTTTTTGTAATAACTCCACCAATAGCTGCTCTTTTAACAAGCAAAGTTTTAGAAAAAGAGTGTGTTTTATTTGAAAATGAAGGCATTGAAGCTATGTTTAAATTAAAAGTAGAGAATATTCCAGGTATTGTAGCTGTTGCCAATGAAAAAAGTATTTAGAAGAAGAATTATTCTTCAGCTTCTTCTTCATTATTTTCTGGTTTTTCGAAAGAATCAACAAAGTTAACCTTTTCAAAGTCCATGTTCTCCCAGATGTCTTGAGATATTCTAAATCTTGCAAAAGTAATATCCATGTAAGATTTTTGATCAAATTTAGTAATCTCATCTAAAGTTATGTTTACAGTATTCCCATCAATTTCAATTTTGGTATTGTCGATGTTCATGTTAGCAGATGGGTAGTGAAGTTCAATTAAGCTTTTGATTTTGTCTTCATCATCTTCAATAATATCAATTACTTCAATATCATAAATTAAATCTTTTCCTGCTAATTCATGGTTGAAATCTACTTTTACTCTTCCACCGTTTACAGTTAATATTTTACCGCTTCTATCTCCTGCAGTAATTGGCATACCTGGTACTGGAGTCATACCTTGTTTTTTAAATTCTCTCATAGGTATTAACTGAACTAAATCAGAAGATCTGTCTCCAAATGCGTCTTTGCTTTCTACTTCGATTGTTTTTGATTCTCCAGCTTCAAGTCCTTCAATAGCTTCTTCGATAGCAGGCAATATGTGGTTTGCTCCTACAACAATTGGAAGTGGTTGGTATGTTTTTTCTTCAACGTAGATATCCCCATCTTTTGCTACATCTTCAATAGTGGTATCAAATACGTCATCAGTTTCTTTAACTTTTCCAGTGAAATTTAATCTTACAAAATCTCCATTATTAATAGCCATAATAATTACTCTCCTTATAAATGTCAATTAGTAAATTATGTTAATATTATAACATTTAGTAAGTTTATTTCTAACTATTTATTAATGTTTTGATTTAAAAATTAAAAACATTCACACCAGATATCCTCTTCATCTTCTAATTCTTCATTAATTTTGTTTAAGATTTCCAAATCTTTTTCTTCCCATCCTTCTTTTTTAAAATTTTTCTTGAAATTGCGCCAACCTGATTTAGATAATGTAATCTCTCCTATTGCATCATCATTTGACAAATCACAACCATAATCCTGAAACACCTCAAATATCATGGAATCATGCCAAACATTAAACAGTGGAGTTCTATCTACAACCTTTTCAAAAATGATTTCATCATCTGTAAAATGCACATTGAATTTTCTTATTATGTAAGCCCTAACACTCATAATAATGAATTATTTTCATTATTTTTATAAATTTCATTGTAAATAAGTCCAATTTTACTAAATAAGAGCAATAAATTGATTTAAGTAAATTATTTTAAAGATAATAGTTATCAAATGCTCTTAGTAATTTTATAATGGTTAATAAAACATATTTTAATAATATGTCAAGAGCAGGAGCTGTTAATTTACCACTTCATGGAGGCCATCCGCCAAAATGGTTATTCAAACGAATGGTAGAACTCTCAGGAGCAATTGTAGAGGTTATCGTAGAAGAATTTAGTCAAAAAGAATTCATCAAGAGAATATCCAACCCTTATTGGTTCCAGGCATTTTCATGTGTTTTAGGATTTGACTGGCATTCTTCAGGAACAACAACCACAACATTAGGAGCGTTAAAACAATCATTAGATTCTGAAAAACATGGAATCTACCTAAGTGGAGGAAAAGGAGGAAAATCAAGAAAGACCCCTCAAGGAATTCTTCATGCTGGAGAAAAATTTGGATTTAGAGATTCAAAAATTGAAGAAATGATCAACGCAAGTAAATTAACAGCAAAAATTGACAATTCATGTATCCAGGATAGTTACACATTATACCAGCACAATTTTTTTATAACCGAAAAAGGAGATTGGGCAGTAGTTCAACAAGGTTTAAATCTGGAAAATAAATACGCTCGTCGCTATCACTGGACAAATGACGGATTTAAGGAATTTTTAGAAAATCCCCATAGCGGAATTTCATGTGACAAGAAAAATATGGAAACCTTAAACATGGCAGATAAAAAAAGCAAGAAAACTCAAAAAATTAGTCTGGATTTGATAAATGATAATCCTGCCCATCTAAGACAATATTTTAAAAGAAAAGATAATCAGATGCTTTTAACAGATTTTACAATGCCAAAACACCATCCAGTACTTGACAGCGATTTATCAGACAAGGAGTATGAAGTTTTAAAAGCGGCCTGGGAAATACAACCTGAAAAATATGAAGAATTAATTTTGCTAGAAGGAATAGGCCCTAAAAAGATAAGAGCTCTTGCATTAATATCTGATTTGGTTTATGGTGAAGCTCCAAGCTGGGAAGATCCTGTAAAATACAGCTTTACTCATGGAGGAAAAGATGGTTTTCCATATCCAGTTGATAAAGAAGTCTATGATCATTCGATAAAAACAATAAAAGATGCTGTTGAAGAAGCAAAAATAAAAAAAGAAGATAAAATAAAAGCTATTAGACGGCTTGAAGACTTTGTAAAATAGCTATTTTTTATTTTCATTATGAATATTTACATTTTTTCCATGAGCTGTTGGAATTACCTCAAATACAGGATCTTCAAATTCCAAATCAAACTCTTTTCCGTCCATTAAAAGATGTTGAAAAACAGCTAAAGAAGAAACTTCAGAATGAGGTTGTGTTGTTACAGATACATTCCAGTCAGCACTTTTATAAACATCAGTTGGCACCTTAGACCCACCAACGACTATTAAAATATCGTCACCAGATTCTCTAATTTCTGGTGCTACTTCATGAGCCTGTGTTCCATACATTGTCAAGTGTACTATTTTTCCACCATTATCCTTCCAGTCGTTAATGATTTTTTTATGGCTGTCAGCGTATTCAACTTCAAAATCACCACCCCATCTTTTTACAATGTCACGAACATTATCCATGAGCCTAGTATCTTTTTCTCCTGCCAAATAGATTTTACTTGCTCCAAAAGCCCTTGCAGTTAAACAAACATGAGTAGTAATACGTGTATCTCTTCTTAACCTATGATCTAATCTTAAAACATTTACATTCATAATAATCACTTAATAAAATAACATTATAGCCATGAATAAAAGTGCAATAGCTCGGCCAACTTCATTAGATGTGCCTAAAACATCCCCATTAGCTACTTCGAAGTTTTTCTTTGCAATCAAACTTATTACTGCACCTGCAAGCATTGCACCAATTAATCCAAATATTCCTACAAGACCTCCTAACAAATAGCATAAAACTCCTACGATAACTGTAGAAATTATATAATTAGAAATATTGGTTGCTTTTATAAAGTATGACCCAATACCATCAATTGATTTTGAAGTTAAAGCTGTTGTTAGAAGTGAGGATTTCCCAACCATTTCACAGATGATTATTCCGTTTATAAAGCCATAATCAAGAATATTAAAGATCCCTGCAACAGTTAGAAAAGCTATTATGATAGCAGACATCACTCCGCCAGCTCCAACCATATGGTCTTTCATGACAGATAATTTCTTTTGAGAATCTCCATGAACCATAACTCCATCAGCCATGTCCATTACACCATCAATGTGGTTAAATCCTGTAATAATCATTAAAAATCCATAAACTATTGCTGATGTAAATAAAAGATTCAAATGAAAAATATCAAGACATACAAAGCTGATGGCTGCTGCTAAAACACCTATAAAAAAATGTATAATCGGCCAGAACCAGGTCATGCGAGTCATATACTCAATTGACGTATAAACATTAATTGGAATAATTGTAGAAAATGTAAGCAAACCTAAAATGGATTTAAATGGTGAGAATTTTTCATCTTCAAAATAATCATCATCCATACTTATTCCTCAAATATTTTTGACATGGCTCCTGCGATTAAACCTGCAAAGATATCGTCAACCATTGGACCTAAACCTGAAATAATGCCCGGTTTTGCTTCATCATATCTTTTAAAATTAAAAGTTGCTTTTGTACCTGCAATCTGATTTGAAATAGCTAGACCTAAGACTTCATCAGTATAAAGGTAAGCCGGATCGTCGCTTACATCAATCTCACGAAGTCTACCACTTGACAGGTCCTCTTCAGTCCTAATAGCTGCCATTAAAAGTACCATTACATTGATATCAGATAATGATTTTAGGATTTGTTTTTCGAGTTTTTCCCGAATTTCGTCAGTCTCTTCTACACCTGCAAGGAGTTCCATGCCAGCATCAACTAAATCTCCAATCAAGATTCCTTCAGATACTAAATAATCAAGAATTCCGAAGTCCAGAGATATTTTTTCAAATGCATCTTCACAAGCTATTTGGACTTTATCCTCAATTGACTTAATCAATTCATCTAGATCAAAGTCCTCATCATATTCATTGTTTATAATGTCAACACTATCTTCAAAAATATTTTCTTCCTCGAAACTTGAAGGAGGAACATTTACAAGAATTGCTAAAAAATCATGGTTGTTTAAAATATTTTTAATATGGATTGGTAAATGTAAGCTATCGAAATAGCTGGTTTTAGCAACAGCAGCTGCTTTGAATATTTTTAAAAGTATTTTTGGAGACAAAATCTTATTAATGTAGATAATATTTCCTATATTTATTTCAGCTTCGACAAATCCTTTCTTGGAATTGGCTACTTTTAATTTATCTGTAAAGTCTTCAATTTCCACATCATTTGAGACAAATGTAAATAATTCAATATCGTCGTAGATATTCTCAAAATAATCAACGTTTTCAAAGGATTGTGCAATATAGGCCCCTTCAAATTCGTTGAAAGCTTCTGCAGTTTCAGCCAATTTCTCAAAATTACAATTTCCTTTAATGATATTAATATTTTCAACAATATCAATACCATCACCTACAAGAAAATCACTAAATGCTAAAAAGAAATCAGGATTATTAAAACAAACCCCGTTTTTCTTTTCGATAATATTTAATGTAGAATCAACCATAATTATCCATTCCATAAAAATTAATATAGAATAATTTTATAATTCATTATATATAGAATTAATTAAAAAAATGGAAAGATATTATTATGACAATTATTATTGACCCACAAACAGCAGGAATAGCCGGAAATATGATAATTGGAGCCCTAATAGATTTAGGTGCTGATAGCAAGAAAACAAAAGAAATAATGGAGAAAACCGCCAATGAATTTGGAAAGGTTGAAGTTTCATTTGAAAAAATAAATAAAAAAGGAATTTCAGCAACCTATTGTAATGTAGATATAATTGATAAAGGAGAAGTGCGTCACTTTAATGAGTTTATAGAGAAAATAAAATCCTTAGATATTGATGAGAATATTAAAAAGACTTCAATTGATATATTTACCAGAATAGCTATTGGAGAGGCAAAAGTTCATGGAACAACTTTGGAAAATGTTCACTTTCATGAAGTGGGACAAAGTGATGCAGTAGCTGATGTAATCGGAGCTGTAAGTGCATACTATTCCTTAAGGTTAAATGAGGAAAAAATAATCGGTCTTCCAATAGCTGTTGGTGGAGGAAGAGTTGAAACAGAACACGGAACATTGCCAGTACCTGCACCTGCTGTTGTAGAAATACTTAAAAAAGGAAAATTTGTTGGAGGTCCTGTAAATACTGAGATAGCAACACCAACAGGGTGTGCGATTTATATGGAACTTGTAGATGAAATTAAAGATTTTATTCCACAAATGACTCCAATAAAAACAGGATATGGAGCAGGTAAAAAAGATCTTGACTATCCAAATGTCTTAAGAATAATTCAAAGCGAAAATGCATTACATCAAGATGAAATCGACGTGATTGAAACTAACATTGATCATTTAACAGGAGAAGAACTTGGATATCTATTTAATTTGCTTTTAGATGAAGGTGCAAGAGACGTTTCTATAGTGCCAATTATAATGAAGAAAAACCGTCCAGGTTATATTTTAAAGGTAATATCTAGAAAAGAATCAACAAATAAGTTAGTTGACATTATTTTTAAAGAAGTGGGAACGTTAGGAATTAGAATCGCACCAAATCTTCACAGAGGCCTTGCTAAAAGGGAATTTATTAAAAAAGAAGTTGAAATCAAAGGAGAAACATTTGAAGTAACCTATAAAATAGGTCATGTTAACGGAGAAATAATTTCAAGTAGAATAGAGTTTGAAGATGCAAAAAAAATAGCTAATAAAACTGGAATTCCATTAAAAAATATAATAAATCAAATTGGTGAGTTAAATGACTAAAAAAGCAATATCCGTTTTATCTGGAGGTCTTGATTCAACAGTAGCTACCTCAGTTTATGCAGGGGATTATGAAATTCATGCCATAACTTTCGACTATGGTCAAAGAAGTGTTGAAAGAGAAATAAAAGCTGCAAAAGAAATCTGTGAGAAAATGGGTTATGAACACAGGGTCATTGACTTGAAATGGCTCGGAAAAATAAGCGACTCATCACTTACAAGTAATGAAGAAGTTCCAAAACTAACTGAAAACCAGTTAGATGATTTAGAAGTCTGCAACAAAACAGCAAGTAGTGTTTGGGTTCCTGCAAGAAACACTGTCTTTACAGCTATTGCACTGGCATTTGCAGAAAGTATTGGTGCAGAAATAATTATTGTTGGATGGGATAAAGAAGAGGCAGCTACTTTTCCAGATAATTCAAAAGAATTCCTAGAAAGTTTTAACAAACTAATTCAAGTTGGATCACCAGAAAATATCACAATAAAAGCTCCGGCAATAGACTTAGACAAAGACGAAATTGTAAAATTAGGTGATGATTTAAACTCACCAATGGATTTAAGCTATTCCTGCTACCAAAGTGGGGAAAATCACTGTGGAGTTTGTGAATCATGTATGAGGAGAAAAAGAGCATTTAAGCAAGCAAAAGTTAAAGATGATTCAGTTTATAATAATTAATTTTTAAAAAAAAATGAGAGGTTATGGTTATTCTATTCAATAACCATTAAAATATCTCCAGCACTTACAGCGTCCCCAGGCTCTATGAAAATATCTTTAACAATTCCATCTACTTCAGACTGGATATCATTTTCCATTTTCATAGCTTCAATAACTGCAATAGTTGAACCTTTAGTTACCCTATCACCAATATTGACTGTAAGTTTAATAACCATTCCCTGCATTGAGGAGTAAATACCTCCTTCAACAGGTTCAAAGGTTTTACCTTCTGTTTCTTCAATTTCCATAAATCCAGTAGGCATTATTTTTACTTCAAAGACATCTCCATCAACTTCAACATTATATTGTGTTGGAATAGCTATTTCGTTTCCTTCATCTGGAAGAGATGCTGATTTGAGTTCTTCTTCAGTAGTTTCTCCTTTTAAGAATTTAGGTGCAATAGCTGGGTATAATGCATAGGTCAATACGTCTTCATCAGATTTGATAAATCCTGCATCAGTACCTTCAGATTTATATTTGTCAAATTCTGGTTCAAGTAAATCCGCTGGTCTGCATGTAATGACTTCTTCATCACCAATGATTTTTTCAGCAATTTCCTTGTTTACTTCAGCAGGTGGTTTTCCATAGTTACCTTTCATATATTCTTTAACTTCATTTGATACTGTTTTGTATCTTTCTCCACCTAGAACATTCATTACAGCTTGAATACCTACAATTTGGCTTGTTGGTGTTACAAGAGGTGGGTATCCCATGTCTTCCCTTACACGAGGCATTTCTTCCAATACATCATGATAACGGTCAAGTGCATTTTGTTCTTTAAGTTGTGAAATTAAATTTGAAAGCATTCCGCCAGGAATTTGGTATAACAGAACATCAGTATCGATTTTTTCAGAAATCGGATCGAGTAGAACTAAATATTTTTCTTTGATTTTTTCAAAGTATTTCTTGATGTGATTTAAAAGATTTAAATCAAGCCCTGTGTCATATGGAGTTCCTTGAAGAGCTGCAACCATACTTTCTGTTGGAGGTTGACTTGTTCCCCATGAAAGTGGTGAGATAGCAGTGTCCAATATATCTACTCCAGCCTGACATGCGGCATAATAGCTTATAGGAGTCATTCCACTTGTACAATGACAGTGCAAGTCTACAAGCAAGTCTGTTTCTTCTTTTAATCTTGATACTAATTCATAGGCATCTGCAGGTTTCAGTAATCCTGCCATATCTTTAATAGCTACTGAATCACATTCTAAAGATTCTAATTCTTTTGCAAGATCAACAAAATCATCTAAAGAATGAACAGGGCTAATGGTATAACTTATTGTTCCCTGTACTTGTGCTCCTTGAGCTTTAGCTACTTTAATAGTTTGTTTCATATTACGAATATCATTTAAAGCATCAAAAACTCTGAATATGTCAACACCGTTTTCATAGGACTTCTCTACAAATTTAGTTACAATGTCATCAGGATAATGTTTGTATCCTACTAAATTTTGACCTCTTAAAAGCATTTGAATTGGAGTTCTTGTAATTTCAGATTTTAGTTGTCTTAACCTTTCCCATGGATCTTCATTTAAATATCTAATACAAGTATCAAAAGTAGCTCCACCCCATGCCTCTATTGAATAGTAACCCACCTTATCCAATTCCTCAGCTACAGGAACCATATCTCTTGTTCTCATCCTTGTAGCTAAGAGAGATTGGTGTGCATCCCTAAGTGCAGTTTCAGTAAATCTCACTTTTGCCATAAATATTCACCTCTCATGATAATTTATTAACAAATTAATCAACTATTAATAGATTATATTTTTTAATATTAAAATATTTTACCTAAAAATAGAAATTCTTGAAAACATTTTGAATTTTTATAGAAATAGTGTTTTTAGAAAGTAAAAATAGTATTAAGGAGAATTATCTCTCTAATTCCCCATTAATGAATTTTTCAACATTTTCATATGCTTCATCATCTGTAAATTGAATAGGTGGATGTTTCATTGTGTATGATGAAATTGAGGTTAATTGACCACCAATACCTCTTTCAAGACCTAATTTACAACATCTGATTGCATCAATAACACATCCTGCAGAATTTGGAGAATCTTCAACGCTTAATCTAAGTTCAAGATTCATTGGAACATCCCCAAAAGTGCGCCCTTCCATTCTTAAAAAACAGATCTTATTATCATTTTGCCATGGAACATAATCACTTGGACCAATGTGAATATCCCTATCCTCCATTCTTTGACCGACAACTGCTTGAACAGCTTCAGTTTTAGACTCTTTTTTAGAATCAAGCCTATCCCTATTAAGCATGTTTAAAAAGTCAGTATTTCCACCAGTGTTAATTTGATAAGTTCTGTCTAATGCAACCCCCCTATCATTAAAGAGATTAGCTAAGGTCCTGTGAGTAATAGTGGCTCCAATCTGTGCTTTAATATCGTCACCCACAATAGGAATTCCTTTTTCTCTGAATTTAGAATCCCATTCAGAATCGCTTACAATAAAAACAGGCATACAATTGACATAAGCTATTTCAGCATCTAAAGCACACTGTGCGTAGAATCTTGCAGCCCTTTCAGAACCTACAGGCAAATAGCTAACAAGGATTTCGGCACCGCTATCCTTAAGTTCCTTAACAATGTCTACTGGTTCCTCATCACTTACAATAAAGGTATACTCATCATCATAATTAGACATATGGTCAGCTACACCATCTAAAACATGACCCATTTTAACTTCAGTATCATATTTCGGAATATTTTTTTGAAAAACAGTTGTACAATTAGGTTTAGCAAAAATAGCTTCATCAACAGTTTTACCAACTTTTCTTTTATCAACATCAAAAGCTGCTACAACTTCAATATCGCTTGGTGTGTATCCGCCAATATCCCAATGCATTAATCCAATAGCATCTTCAGGATTTTTCCCATCATAATAATGAATTCCTTGAATTAGTGAACTTGCACAATTTCCCATTCCTACAATTGCTATTTTTATTTTATCCAATATAACACCAACATAAAATAGTTATAAAAAAAAATATTGTATAATAATTTTATAAAAAACACTTAATAAAAGTTATTGAATAATATATTATTAATTAAAATAAATAATTTAATTGAGAGGAAAAAAATTATGAACCCCTATATTGAAATTATAAGGCCTGGAAATGTAATTATGGCACTAATAGCTGTTATTTTAATAGCTATAATTAATCTAAATTTTACAATACCTCTGGTTTTAGCAATAGTTGTTGTATTCTTCGCAACTAGTGCTGGAAATGTAATAAATGATTATTTTGATTACAATATTGATGCTGTAAACCGGCCTGACAGAGTGCTGCCATCAGGAAGAATATCAAAAAAAGCAGGCCGAAATTACGGTTATTTCCTATTTGCAGGAGCTATTGCAACTGAATTAATTAGCTATTTTATTACAAAAAATATCATTCCTCTCATAATTGTAATATTCGCTGTAATTATTCTTTATTTATATGCTAGAGTATTTAAAACTGCCCCATTTATTGGAAACCTTATTGTAGCATTTACAACTGGATTAACATTCGTATTTGCAGGATATACAATTAATAATCCTCACATAATCCTTGTTTCATGGTATTTAGGATTCTTTGCATTTGCCATGACATTAGCCCGTGAGATTACAAAAGATATTGAGGATTACAAAGGAGATAAAAAAGAAGGAGCTAATACTTTACCAATAAAATTTGGAAAAAAACCCTCAGCAATTCTTGCATTTCTATTAATCATCATAACAACTGCACTTTGTCCGATTCTCTACCTGAACCATATATTCTCAATTTATTATTTAGTAATAATAGCAATAGCCGTTATAATATTTTTATACTCTGCAGTTTTAATTTTAAAAAGCCAAAGCCCTGAAAACTGCCACAAGGTTTCTAAAAATCTAAAAATAGGAATGCTAATTGCATTTGTATCATTTGTGTTTGGAGCTTTATTATAAATATTTAATTAATAGAACCTTACATAAATAAAGACAATGAATTTAAAAGAATTAGGGTTAGAAAAAAATGATAAAAAATATTTAGGTCTAATCCTTCTTATTAGTACCATACTGGTTATTTACTACATTAATTTTACTATGAACATTGGCATTTTCTGCTCTGATGTTTATGTATATTTAGTTAATGGGCTTTATTACAGCGGAGAGAATATAAGTGCAAATAAGGACTTATGGCTCACACCACTAATTTCCATTTTAACTTCCTTATTTTTTGATTTAGGACTTAAAAACCAGATAAGCATTTTTATTGTTACTGGAATATTAGCTATTATAGGAAACATTGGATTATATATTCTTTTTAGACTTAAATTTAATAAAATATTAAGCTTTCTAGGAGTTATGATCTATTCCACATTTTCATTGAATTTGATCTGGTTAGCTAATGGTTCTATAGATATTCCTGCTGTAAGTTTAATGATTTGGACTGTTCTTTTTGGAATAATAGCTATCGACAAGAATCCTAAATTCTATTTATTAACTATTTTGATGTTTTTCTTGGGATTTCTTATTAGATATACCGTGATTTTAATATTGCCTGTATTATTAATATATTTTATTTATAAAAAGAAGTATAAATCTTCCTGGAGTGAAATAAAGTATTTGTTAATTCCTGTTATTGTGGTTGGAGTCATTGCAGCCATTGTGCTAGTTGCACTTTATATAATGAATGGGGAAGTCACAGCATTAAATCTTGGTGTTGAGCTTATTAAAGGAGAGCATGGAAGCCCTAATAATCCTGCATATAACACAAACATATTTTATTATGCTCAAAACTTCTTTAATTTCCTTGGAAGTTCTGGAGTTACTTTCTTTGATGTTGAATTCTTTAAAAGAAATCCTCAGCTTAATAACCCTACAATCATGTCCATGATATATGGAATAATCCTTATTGTTGGGGGAATAATAGCTGTAAAAGATAATGTAAGTGGTAAATTTTCAAAAAAATACTTAGGACTAACAATAGTTTTAGCTATCCTAACTGCTGGATCATTTTTAGCTCTAGATTCCACACCAACAATCATACTTCTATTAGTAACCCTGATTGTAGCACGTAAGACTTTTAAAAGCTCCAATTATGATTTGAGTTTAATGTTTTTAACATGGCTTTTGATAAACTTTATATTCTTTAGTCATGTTGAATTTAAAGTAAATAGATATTTCATTCCTTGCCTTCCTTCAATTGCTTATTTCATAGTTTACGGCATTTACAAGATTCAAGAACACATAAAAATAAATAAGAACATAATACCAATAATTTTAACAGTTGCATTATTGATTTCAGCATTCACATTCGTATGTGGTGTGGAGAATACTGATGTCTTTTTAGGCCCACAGGAGATGGGAGAATACATTGTAGATGAACATCCTGATTATAAGGATGTTAAGGTTTCATCTAATACAATAAGACCTTACAAATGGTATTTAGAACAAAAAATATATGCAGTAAAAAGCAATCAACTAGATTTGCTTTCAAAATATAATATCACATATTATATTAGTAATGAGCACATTGACCACATTGACAATTTCACTGAAATAAAAAACATACATGGAAATTATTTATACCAAAGAATATAAATTTAATAAAAACTTATAATAGTTTAAAAATAAATAGATATAATGTTAATAAAATTATAAAATGAGGATACTATGAAAATTGTGTGTTGTAAGAAATGTAGTGCTAAATATCAATTAGAAGATGATGATGATATTAGTGCTTTTGAATGTACTTCATGCACAGGCGAGTTAGAATTATGCAATAATGAAACTCAAAACAAAACTGAAAGTTACACTCCAAACAATACTAACATAGTCTATTGTGTTGAATGTGGATCAAGGTATGCCTTAAGTGATAAAGACAACATTCTAGAATATGAATGTGAAAATTGTGGAGGGCCATTAAGATATGTTAATGAAGAAATGAACCAGAATATTGGTAAAATTATTAACAATCAAAAACAAAATGGAAATTTCAGTTCAAATATAAAAGAAACACCATCAAACTCCATTAAATCAATCTCAAACAGATTTGGAGGATTATTCTCTGAAAACAGTCATCATAACATATCTAATAATAATGATATAAATAGAGAATCCCCAAGACCAACTGCAAAAACTAGAATTCCAACAGATACACAACGTAAATTTGGAAAAGAGTTTTTAGTTCCTGCAACCAACGATTATTACATCTTAAAAGAATTCCTTAAAAAACAGTTCTTTGATGGGGTCTCCCAATATTATGGAATGGATATGAATAAAGATATTCCAAATGGAACTTACAGGAATATCACAAAAGAACCTGACTACATTGACCAAGAAGATTTTGAAAATGAAGTCAAAGCTGAAAATGAAAGTCTTAAAAACTCCAAAAATATTTCAATCATTATTGGATCACTTATATTTATTGGAAGTGTGGGAGAAATACTTCTTTTTAATAATGGAATTGGAATTATTACAATATTTATTGGTGTAATTCTTATTAGCTATGGTCTATATCGTGCGAAAGATAAATGTGAAGAAGTTCAAAAAAGACATAAAATCATTAGAGACCACTTATTAAGTCTTCCTGAGGATTATTATGTATTTTATGATGTAAGGATTCCTGGTTCTGACAGAGGTATCAATCATTTAGTTATCGGCCCAAGTGGAATCTACGAAATTCTTTCTCAAAAATTCAATCCAAAAAACAAATCTGAAGAAAGCAACATAGTGGAAAATGAGAATATAACTGGAGAAATCAATACTCTAGACAATATAGGATCATTTAGATACACAACAAAGCTATCAAAATTCCAGCAAGACAATAAAATTAAACAAGAAGCTTTAAAACTTGGTGAAAACCTAATGAATTTCTTAAGTAGCAATGGAATAAGAAATTGCTTTGTAGAACCTCTTGTAGGATTTGTAAATGCAGACGTAGTTGTTATAAACATGCCTTTAACTGATGAAGATCTATTTATTGATGAATTGATACACCAAATCGAATATGGCTCTGTAAAATTAGATTCAGAAACAATTGATAAATGTGCAATATTAGTTAGTAGATATGCGGTAGATTGTTCATTATATGAACATTAAACCTCTTTTTCTTTTTTTAATATAAATTTAAGATGATTCCCTAATAAATAGAGAAACATTACCCAAAAAAATAAGAACTTATATAACCCTCAGAAAATGAATAATGGAAAAATCATTGATTTTCAGGAATTTTTTTTCATTACAATTGGGATAAAGCAGAAATAAAAGAGAAAATATGGAAATTTATAAAGAGTCGTTGTATTTAAAATCTGAATAAAATTTCCTGACAATCTGCCATACATTTGTAAATCCATCTTTCAAGTTTATACTAAGCATTTTTTTACTAAGTGAAAGTCTTAAATCAAAATTAGAAACTAAAGAATTAAATTGATTAATAATATCTTCTGAAGTTATATCTTCAGCTAATCCTAAATTAATAAAACCATTATCATTATTAGCAAAAGTATTAGCTAGTTCTCTCTCATCCTGACAGATACATATACATGGAACTCCAATAGAACAAATATCAAATACAGTTCTATCAGCTGAAGTGAATATAATGTCAGCTTTTGCGATAAATTCGCTTATACTTCTTACAGACTGATATATAACAACATTACTGTAAATATCATACTTATTTAAGATTTCTTCTTTGTTAGGATGACCAACACCTAATAAAACATCAATGTTGCCTGTAAATCCAGAGCTTATTAAAGCTTGAAGGGTTTTCTCAGTAAGGTTATTTGGATCATTACCTAAAAACATCATGAAAACATTATTAACATCTTCAGTAACAACTTTAGGTTTTTGGAAATAGAATTCATCTTCTAAAATATAATATTTATAACCTGTAAAGACATTTGGAAGATCTATTCCATAATCAGATAATGGATTGAAAACAAGGTTAGCTATTTCAATTCCAGGACCTACATCCTCAAAATTAATAACAAAATAATCATTATCTATTAATTTAGAAATATATTCAAATGAAGTGTCTAAAATATCATTAATTATTAAATCAGGATTAAGTTTCTCAATAACATCAAAAATTTCATCAGAATCGTCATAGGTTAAACAGGGATAATTATTAGATAAAATAGCTTCAATTCCCAATGGATGGTTGCTTTTTGATATAAAAGTTACATCATGAGAAATCAAGTTATGTGCTATTGCAAGACATCTCCTTACATGGCCTAAACCGATTTCATCAAAGCCGTTTACAACAATAGCTATTTTCTTTTTATTAACATGCTTTTCAGCTATCCACAAATCTTCAATATTGTTAATAAGAATATTCTCTTTTCCCTGTAGTAAATTAAGGTTAATACCATTACCAAAAATTGATTCTTTACTGATAAACTGTCTACGAGTAGCTACAATAGCTCTAGTTTCAACAAATTCTGGCATTAATCCATTTCCATTAACCATGTGGGAATTTAATGGGAAGAATCTGTTATTTTCTTCATCCAGACCCCATCTTAAATGCCTATCTTCTTTAACTGAAATAACAGTATCTAAATTTGGATTATCGAATTTTTCAATAATTCGGTTTATTGAATCAACGGTAATGAAAGGAGCATTTGGTTTAACTACCATGATAATATCATATTCATCGAAAGCTGCTTTTTCTCTTTGAAGCATGGTTTCAAAAATCCGTGTTTCAAAATTAGATTCTTTTGTGAAGTTCTTAAATGGTGTTACGCCGCATAATTCAGAAATTCTAGAGATATCATTATCATCTGTTAAAACAACAATATCGTCCACATATTCAGAAGTCTTTAAAGTATCTAAAATATGCGCTATAAGCGGTTTATCACCTAACAACCGAGTATATTTTCGTGGAATTTTCCCATCATCACCAATTGCAGGAATAACCGCTAAAATTTTATTATTACTAAACATAATATCCCAATATAATAAATAATATTAATTAATCATATAATATATATTAAATTAATATTATATTATTTTTACTAATAATAATTCTGGTGTTAACTAATGAAAAACCTTTCAAAAACCCTAATAAATAAAATAGAAGATATAAAAACTCCTGTGAAGATAATGCATGTTTGCGGTTCTCATGAACATACCATTATGGAAAATGGTATAAGAACCCTCCTTCCAGATGAAGTGGAAATTGTTGCAGGTCCTGGGTGTCCTGTATGCGTAGTTCCATCACGTGAAATTGATGAAGCTCTCCAATTAATTGATAAAGGAGTTACAGTGACTACATTTGGAGATATGCTTAGAGTGCCTGGGTCAAATGGATCACTAGCTGAGGCAAAAGCGGAAGGAGGAGACGTTAGGGTAGTGTATGGAATTAACAAAGCTATTGAAATAGCTGAAAAAGAAGATAATGACGTCGTATTTATCGCTGCAGGATTTGAAACAACTGCACCGACAACAGCTGCAGAATTGCTTAATAAACCACCTGAAAACTTCTCAGTACTTTCCTGCCATAGACTAATACCTCCAGCTATCGATTATTTAATAAACTCTGGGCAGACAAATCTGGATGCTTTAATTGAACCTGGTCACGTTTGTACAATTATTGGAACAAAACCCTTTGATTACTTTTCAAATGATTATGGAATCCCTCAGTCAGTAGCTGGATTCAATCCATTAGACATTTTAATGTCAGTTTACATGATTTTAAGACAAATAAAAAATGGTACACCTAAAATGGAAAACGAGTATAACCGTGCAGTACGTGAAGAAGGAAATGTAATTGCGCAGGACATGATGAAACAAGTATTTGATGTAACAAGCAGAGAATGGAGAGGTTTCCCACAAATTCCAGATTCTGTCCTTGAGATAAAAGACGAATTCTCTGACTATAATGCTCGTGAGAAATATGACATTGAAGTAAAAGAAGTAACAGAAGCACCAAAAGGATGTATTTGCGGACCTATATTAAGAGGGATGGCAAGACCTGAAGACTGTAAGCTATTTGGAAAAACCTGCAACCCACTTCACCCAATTGGAGCATGTATGGTTAGTAAAGAAGGAACCTGCAACATTGCACACAGATATGCTAAAAGGTGAAAGAGTTGAAAGTAGAAGCAATAGCTGTAGATATTGATGGAACCATAACTGACTCTAAAAGAAGACTCTGTAATTCAGCTATGGAAGCTATTAGAAAGGCTGAAGCCCTTGGAGTGCCAACAATAATTGTGACTGGAAACCTTGTAACATTTGGATATGCAACAGCTACATTACTTGGAGCCACAGGAGGTGTTGTCTGTGAGAATGGTGGAGTAATCTTTAAAGAAGGATTGAACAACAACAGAGTCGACATATTGATTACTAAAGAATATGTAAATAAAGCCAATCAGCATCTAATAAACAAAATAGGCCCTAAGATTGAAAAAATAACTTCAGACGACGATAATTACAGAGAAACTGAAATTGCCTATTATAAACTTATTGAAAGAGAAGCAATAGAAAAAGCATTAGAAGATTTTGAAGATTTAGACAAAATAGAACTCTATGACAGTGGTTTTGCAATACATTTAACTGATAAACGAGTTAATAAAGGATCTTCCCTTAAACTTTTATGTGAAAAAACCGGAATTAATATTAAGCATGTGATGGCAATAGGAGATAGTGAAAACGACATTGATTTTTTAAAAGTAGCTGGAATTAAGGTTTCTGTTGCAAATGCAGATGAAGCGCTTAAACAGCAAAGTGATTATGTCTGTAGAAAATCCTATGGAGATGGAGTCCAGGAAGCCATTAACAAATTTGTAATTGGAGATGAGTAACCATGTTGATTGATAGAATAGATGACGTAACTAAAGAAGTTTCACAAATTGCTGAAGAATATGAAATATATATGGCTATTGGAAAAGGAATAGAACTTGAATCTGAAAAAAACAAACTAAATTTTGCTAAAGAAGAAATAAGTGAAGGAATTGGAATAAGAGTTATAAAAAACAATCGCGTTGGTTTTGCATTTACATCAGACTTCTCAAAAATTAAAGAAACTACAGAACAGGCTTTGGCAAATACTAGCTTAAATAAGGAAGATAAAAACATCCAATTTGCAATGCCTGAAAAAGAAGTGAATGTTAAAGGAATCTATGATGAAAACTATGAAAATCTAGATATTGAAACATCCATTGACTTTTTAAACAACATTATTGAAAAAGCAGAAGAAAAAAACTGTGAAGTAACTTCAGCAGGATTTTCAGCTGATGAATATGAAAAAGTAATCCTCAATTCAAATGGGGTAAATTTAAGCATGAAAAAGACCCTTTTTGCTGCAGGATTATCTGTAAATGTAATTGAAGGAACTGATATTTCAACATCTTATGATTCAATATCTTCAACAAAATTCAGTAATCTAAATGGAGATAAATTAAGCAGGGATGTTTGCAATCTTGCACTAAACTCATTAAGTGGAGAAAATGTAGAAACCAATGATTATGATGTGGTTCTTGATTATCATGCAGCTACCGGCCTTCTATCAACATTCATATCTGCATTCTCTTCAGAAAATGTGGAACGTGGAAGATCCACATTAAAAGGAAAGGAAGGAACAGAAATTACAACTGAAAGCTTATCATTATTTGATGACGGTACCTACGAAGGAGCAATATATGCAAGACCTTTTGATGGAGAAGGGACAGTAAGTAAAAAAACACCCCTAATTAAAGAAGGTGTTTTAAACTCATTTTTATATGATATAACTACTGGAAATAAAGTAGATACTGAAAGTACATCAAACGGCAGTAGAGGATATACATCAACACCAAGTGTAGCACCATCAAATTTAATATTTGACTTTAATGAAAGCACAAATATCAATGAAATCCAAAAAGGAGTTGTTGTAACTAGCGTTTTAGGCGCCCACACTGCAAATCCAATAACTGGAGATTTCTCAGTAGAAGCTAGCAATGCATTTAAAATAGAAAAAGGACAAATATCAAAGCCTATCAAAAAGGCAATGATTTCAGGAAACATATTTGAGCTATTGAAAGATTGTCAAAAAATAGAATCCGATACAAAACAATACGGACCATTTATTATTCCAAAAATATTGGTTCACGGATTGAGAGTAATCGGTCAAAATTAATATAGAGATGTTAAAATGGTAATTACATACCATCTAACTTCTTTCTACATCTTTCAACAAAATCGTTAGTTGTCCCAATGTCTAAATATTTTGAAAGTGAATCCTTTGAATTATCAAACTCGTCAATCTGTTTTTTAGACAATTCATTTATTTTTTTATCTAATTTTTTTATTTCTGCTTCAAAACCCATATTCTGTTTGAATATTTCAACATCTGTTTTTCTAGATAACTGTTTTAGTTTATTATCAAAATCACTTTTTTTAGACATAGCTATCACCAGTTGTTTATTATCTCTTAATAATAGGAACTTGTATCTCAGTTAAATAGTTATCTACTTCATCTTCATTGTATTTGCTTTTAATCAAAATTTCTGTTGGTGAACCTATAATATCATAGCCGTTTGCAATTGAGTAGTCAACTATTTTCTCATATGTATCCATTATTGAATCTGTATTTCCTTTATGAACCCCTGTAAGAACATTATGTTCAAATAGATCCACAATTCTTATTAGATCTGTTTTTGCAGGATCCTCTTCCTCGTCAAGGACTATTCCAACATCAAATACTACATCATCGCCGTTACCAACCTCATGTCTTGGTGAGTAATAGATTATAAAAGGTTCTCCACTAACATTAATCTCTTCTTCTTCAACCCAACCCATAAGCTTAGCTACAAGCACGTCCATATCCTCAATTGGACCTTTATAATTAATTACAGCTAGTTTTTGATCAGGTATCTGTTTTTCTTCACATTCCATCTTTTCAACTCCTTTAAATCAATTTATTAAATAAAAATACTTCTACTTCTTCTCCTTCGTCAATCAGTTCTACAGATTTTAAGACTTTTACATAACCATCAGCTGTTGAAAGTGAGAAAATTGCTCCAGAATCTTTAAATATTGGTTTTACTTTATTTCCATCAACCTTTACAAGCTGATACTGCATTCTTCCAACAGGAGAATGTATCCTTTTTTGCAGTATTCCTTTAACTGAATGTTCTGCAAAGCTATATTCCATTCCAGAGAGTTTTGTAATTACTGGTGCTACAAATACATTAAAAATCATCAATGCTGAAACAGGATTGCCTGGAAGACCTATTACGATTTTACCATCTACCACGCCTACAATTGTTGGCTTTCCAGGTTGTACTGAAATTCCGTGAATGTAAACTTTGCCTAATTCATCTAGAACATGCTTAATTACATCTCCAAGACCGGCAGATGTTCCTCCAGAACATATAAGAATGTCTACTTTTTCCAGTGCTTCCTGGATTTTTGCTTTAACTGAATCATAATCGTCTTTAACTATCCCTAAAAACTTTCCATCGCCACCACATGAGACTATATCATTTTTAATCATATTTCCATTAACATCAAAGATTTTACCGTAAGTTATCTCATCTTTCTGGTCTATTAATTCATTTCCAGTTGATATCACTCCAACACAAGGTTTTTTAAATACTTCTACAGTTTTAAACCCCTGAGAGAGGAGAACTCCAATTTTTCCAGGAGTTAAGAGAGTTCCTTTTTCCATAATTAACTCCCCTTTCCTAATATCTGAGCCTTTTTTAGCTACATCAAGAGTTGGAGTTGCACTTTTTAAAATATCTACTGTATTTTCTCCTTTATCACAGTATTCAACCATCACAACAGCATCTGCACCCCCAGGCATTGCTGCACCAGTACTTATCTCAATAGCCTTACCTTTTTCAACTGTTTTTTCAGACGTGGATCCTGCCTCTAGAAAATCAATTACTTCTAATGTATTTGGATTTTCATCACTTGCTCCAAATGTATCTTCTGCCTTTACAGCAAAACCATCCTTCAATGCCTTATCAAATGGAGGAAAATCTATTTTACTTTCCACATCATTAAATAGGATTCTTCCATACGAATCAGCTACTGGAATTTCTTCACTTTTAGGTTCATAAAATTCATTAAATAAATCCTGGATTATATCAATAGCTTCCTCAGATTCTTTAATTTTTAAAAATTCTGTTCCCACTTTAATCAACTCATCTGATTATTAATATATTAAGTATATGAAGCTATTATTTTAAAGATTTCTATAACCTCCCAACTTTATTTAAATGAAAATGAATTAGTTCCATAATCTAATCGCTACATTTATATAATTCACAACTAAACTATAATAAAAGATTTAAAATAACATTGCAGAAATTAAACAATAATGCAATAAAATAAGCTTAATGATTAATTATATTCAATAAATAATATTTTTTACAACTACTAAATTTATTGAAGGTGAATAATATGGAAAACAAACATATATTAATTATCTGTGGAGTAGCTATTGTAATGGCTATAATCATAGCTACAGCATTAATATACTTCCCATCAGAAGAACAGCCTACTCCTAAAGAAAATAACACAAACAATACAACTACAGTAATTAATCCAATAAAAGAAGATTCGAATTATGGAAAAGATCCGAATATAGTTAAAGAAGAAGTAAAATTTAATTATCAAGCAGGAGAAGGTTATTATAAAGAAGTAACATATAAAGATGGGAATTTCCGCCAATATGATACCAAAACAGGTAAATTAATAGGCTCCAGTTATGAAACAGACCCATTACCTAGCATGGAATAATCTATCTATTTTTAAAACTGAAACATTTTCTTATACCATCTAAGATGGTATAAATTATTTTTTAAAACTAACTAATGCTTTTATATTGTCTAAATTTCAATTTTATCTTTTCTGTTAGTTTGTTTTATTTGGTAAAATTAATATTCGTATTTGGGGGATAATAATATGTTTCATTGTTTAAAATCATGA
>OGXX01000580.1_pt1 | contig 40430 bp, 34 predicted proteins | sample 1576301 | NCBI WGS metagenome assembly OGXX01 (sample SAMEA3541469, study PRJEB24748) | human gut metagenome | biome: human gut; feature: human-associated habitat; material: faeces | place: China | collected 2012
CGAAGCTGGTCTCTTCGAGTATCTCCCGGGTGGTATATATCGGCGATTTTGTGCGCAGGGCTATAGCCACGGCATCGGAGGTGCGGGCATCCAATTTCACTTCACGCGAACCGTCGGTAAAGGTCAGTTCGCTTGAAAATATCCCGTCCTCAAACTTATATATGAAAACCTCTTTGAGAGTCACCCCGAACGCATGCGCGAAACTCACGAAAAGATCATGGGTCATGGGCCGCTGGGGAGTAATGTTCTCCATTCTCACAGCTATTGACTGGGCGTCGGGGGCGCCTATTATTATAGGTATCTTCACGGGCCCGTCAACCTGAGCCAGCACCAGTGCGTATGCGCCTGACTGCAACTGATTGTAGGACAAGCCCATGATCCGCAGCCTTACACGCCCGTCATTGTCGTCTTCATTCATGGTCATTGCATTACGATATTACGTCCCGTGATTATGCCGCTGCCATAACACAGCCTGCTGCCACGGTCATATATTACGGCAAACTGTCCCGGGGCTATCCCCTGCACCTTGCCCTCACTCTCAATAACATACTCGCCGTCGCCGAGCGCTGTAAGGCGCGCGGGCATAAACTCCGGCGTGTGACGGTTCTTGAACGTTATTTCCACACTGCCCTCCTCTGAGGCCCACGGGTCAAGGGTGATCCAGTGCATCTCTGCAATATGAAGTGTGCGGCCATATTGCCGCTCGGTGTCATAACCGCCCGACACATACACCACATTGTCGTGTACATTCTTCTTGACCACATACCATGGTCCGCCGCTGAGGCCAAGCCCTTTGCGCTGGCCTATGGTGTGGAACCAGTAGCCGCGGTGCTCGCCGAGCTTGCGGCCTGTCTCTATCTCCACAATGGGGCCGCGGCGCTCACCGAGATGTCGTCGTATGAAATCGTTGTAGTTTATCTTGCCGAGAAAACATATACCCTGCGAGTCGCGGCGCTTGGCATTCGGCAGTTTAATGTCAAGGGCTATCTCACGCACCCGGCTCTTGGGCAGATCGCCTATGGGAAACATGGCATGCTCCACCTGTGCACGGGTAATGCGTGCCAGAAAATCTGTCTGGTCCTTGACCGGATCCACCCCCGTGGCAAGGAATGTATTTCCGTCAATCAGAGCCGTACGCGCATAATGACCGGTGGCGGTCTTGTCGAAATCTTTGCCCCAGCGCTCCTCAAAGTAACCGAACTTGATCATGCGGTTACACATTATATCCGGATTCGGGGTAAGCCCTTCACGGACGGTGCGCAGCGCATATTCCATGACATTGTCCCAATACTCCTCATGGAGCGAGACCACATCAAACGGTAGTCCGTAACGTGCGGCTATGAAGCGGCACATCTCTATATCCTCCTCGGCCGAACAGTCGCCCTCTCCGTCATCCAGCCCTATGCGTATATAGAACAGATGGAGATCGTGCCCCTGCTCCACAAGGCGGTGCACTGCCACAGCGCTGTCAACGCCTCCCGATATAAGCATCGCTATCCTCATCACTGCAACACTTTGAGGTTACGCAAACGGTACAGTATGGCCATCACATCATCCACGGTGATGTTCTTGTCAACGATAAATCCCTCCCTGTTCAACACATACCAGGCCGGGGTCGAACGGACATCATATACCATATCGGCATCAGGCGATGCGCCCACAGTCCACTCGGCGGGGTAACGTTCCACGCCACGGCGCCATTCGTCATCAGCCTCACCCGGATACACACACACTATGTTGACAAGGCCGTTCTTTATCATCCGGCTCACAAGATAATCCACATGCAGCCGCATACGTGCCGTGTTGCAGTCAGTGCAATCCGGATCGTTGAAAAACAGCACCGTGAATACAAGGGCCGAATCAGGCTGCGCCACGATGTTGCGCACAGAGCCGTCGCGCAACGTGATTTTCAGATCAGGAGCCGGAGAGCCTATCCGTGTGTTTTCAAGAAGTTTAAGCCGCTGTGAAGCACGCATACGCTCAGCTTTGTCAACCTTTTTATTGTCCGCAAGCGCCTTTAGAAACGGGATATACAGATCATCGCTCCAAAATGAGGCGGAAGGGCCGTAAAGGGCATTCTCTGCCACACGCGATATGGCAACAAGACGTTTCGGATCCTTCGACGCCTCCCCTATCAGTCGCCCTATCGATGCTGCCGCAACATCTTCCGAGGCATGCGGCATAAGCGATATATAGTCGCTGAACGTGCCGGCCAGATCAGCCTGCGGGGCTGAAAACACCCGGTTCATATCGGCCATGTCCCAGAAATGTGTGACATAATAATCGGCCCGGGCACCGAAAGTGGATATGGTATCGGGCACCGAAGGATATTTGAACATAGTCTCCGAGGCTTTCCGTTCCTGGGCGCTCAGAGCCGCAACACATCCGGCCAGCAAAGCCACCGGAAGGATATATCGAGTGATTATTTTCATCATGAGAGGTATTCTTGATAAAGATACCCACAAAGGTAACAAAATTGCACGAAACAGGAAGCTGTTTAAAAAAGTTTCTCTATCTTTGTTCCGACAACACAATCCACTAACATAGCCCATAAACGCGGCAATTTTCATCCCATTATCCCCTGTTACTTTCTCTATGTGCAATTCTATCTTTAAAGCGCTGGCAACATTAGCCTGCGCAGCAGTCCTGTCACCCGCGGTCATAGCCCAGCCGCCAGGAAGTTCCTTTAATCCTCCAAGTTCAAAACGTCAGGCATATAACGCCGGCACCAAACGGGGATTCACACCTCTGCCGGCAAACCGGCAGCAGCCCCAAGGTCCGTTGAAAGCCGCACCGGCACCCGGATCGGCGTATGCCTCCATCACCTACTGTTCAGCCTGGGACTACTCCGACAACCCCTCCTACGGCGTGTTCCGTTTCCCCCTGTCAGGCACACCTACCACCTTCAGGGCGCTGGCCCGCAACGAGAACCTTGTAGGTAATGCAGGGGCCGTATTCGCCGACGGAAAATATTTCGCGGCAAAATCATGGGAAGTGCTCGGGCAGGTAATGAGCATGGACTACTATGTGTATGACTCCTCCACATGGCAGCAGATATCGCATATGACGGGCGATCCGGGATTCAAAGCCATGGACCTCACATGCGATCCTGTTACAGGACGCGTTTATGGTTCATTCGTGAACCGCAGTGAAGGCTACTACTATTTCGGAACGCTCGACATAAACACAGGTGCCGTGACCGAGATAGCCAGGTACGGACAAGAAATGGCGTTTACCGGCATAGCCGCCGACAACGACGGCACATTGTTTGCCATCACCAATGAAGGCACCCTGTATACCATCGACCGGACAACCGGCGCCTACACTACAGTAGGTGAGACAGGGCTTGCCACCACCTACACCACATCCGCAACCATCGACCCGTCGGACGGACATATGTACTATGCCGTAGCCGTTGACGGACAGGAGGCCCTTTGGCGCATCGACACCTCCACAGCCTCAGCCCAGAAGGTATATGACATGCCCGACGCCGAACTCATCGCCGGACTTTATATTCCCGGTGCCGCCATATCGGCCGCAGCACCGGCGGCAGCCACAAATTTCACCCCGGAGTTTCCGGAAGGCAATCTCAGCGGATCGCTAAGCTTCACCGTTCCTTCCGTAACCTACAGCGGCGCAGCGGCCTCAGGCAATGTAACCTATACAATAACCATTGACGGTTCGCAATATACAACCGGATCTGCGACATGCGGCACCTCTGTCACCGAGCAGATTTCAGTACCTGAATCGGGCGAATACACCTTAGGGGTGACTCTTACCAACGCATCAGGCACCAGCCCGTTGACCCGCAGCACATTGTTTATAGGTCATGACACACCTGAGCCGGTGAAAGATGTTAGAATAAGCTATGCCGACGGAGCGTTTACCGTGACATGGAAGCCATCCGCTGCCAGTCACGGAGGATATCTGAATCCCGCGGAACTTACCTATACTGTAATCCGCCATCCCGACGGCACAACTGTAGCAACAGGTATAACAGGCACCTCATTTACCGATCCGGTGACGGAGGAAGGCAACCGTATAGGCTACACTTATTCCGTATATCCGGTATACCGCGGATTTTCCGCAGATGCAGTCACATCAAACATCTGGTATATCGGCCATATCACCCCTCCGTTTACCGAGGATTTCACAAATACGGAGACTCTGGAGGATTTCACCATAATCAATGCCAACGGCGATGACCGCACCTGGCAGTGGGACAAAGGCCAGATGCGGACAAACATATCCACAAGCCTGGTAACTGACGACTATCTGGTGCTGCCGCCCGTAATGCTTGAACAAGGTAAAAGCTATAATTTCTCATTCGATGTACGTTGCCAGATGGCCAAATATCCCGAACGCTTTGCCGCATACGTGGGTACGGCTCCCACAGTAGAAGCACTGACAACCGAACTGATTCCGGCCACCGAAACATCATCGGAAACTTACGAACGGCAATCGGCCGGCTTCACTCCTCCGGCCACCGGACTGTACTATTTCGCGGTGAAAGGATGCTCCGAGCCCGACCGCTATTATCTGTGGATCGACAACGTGGCCATCACGGCTCCCGTCGAGGCATCGCTTCCCTCCGCACCCACGGCATTTACCGTCACACCTGCTCCGGAAGGCGCCCTGTCAGCCACCCTGAAAGCAAAGGCTCCGGAAACCGACCTTGCAGGCAACAGGCTCACAGCCATAGCACATATGAAACTTCTGCGCGGGGAAACCGTAATAGCCACTCTCAACCCTGCACCCGGTGAGGAAATAACGTTTACCGACAACTCTCCGTCCAACGGCCTCAACACTTATACCGCAGTAGCCTACAACAGCGCAGGAAAAGGCGTCGAAGCCACCGCCGAAGCATATATCGGAGTATACCTGCCTCGTGATGTGGAAAATGTAATTGTGAAACGCACCGAAACCACAGGACAGATACAGCTGACATGGGACCGTGTCACCGCCGACACAGAGGGTAATCCGCTTTCCGGCGAGGCCGTAACTTACACCGCAGTACGCTACGACGGCTACGGCAATGAGACAGTGATAGCCGACCGGACAACCGACACCTCGCTTACGGACATGCCTCTGCCCCCAGGCACTGCACAGGACTTTGTTCAATATTATGTAACAGCCACAGATGCGGCAGGCACGTCATCCGAATCATGGTCACATGCCATAGCTGTAGGCACACCTTACACCTCTCCCTGGCACGAATCATGGGCCGAGGGCCTGTCCTCGAATCTCTACGGCATTGACCGTCCGGACGAAAGCACCGCCACATGGCGCCTTGTAACCGACCATACACAACCCGGGGTCACCTCACACGACGGCGACAACGGCTATCTTATGTTCGAAGGCAACTCCATTGGCGAGGAAGCCACCATATTCTCCGGCCTGATAGACCTTACAGGACTCAACCATCCGGCAATACAGCTATATTACAATGCTTTCGGAGCGTCGAACACACTCGAGATAATGGTGAACGACGGCCAAGGCGACGGATTTGTCACCGTACGGAAAGTTGAGATGGCAGGCGAATCCGACGGCTGGACGCGCATTCTCGCAAGCCTTGAGGAGTATAAAGGCAAGCAGATCCAATGGGCTGTGAAAGGAACACTTGACACCCATCGCACCAACGTCATAGACAATATATCCATACTCTCCGTGCCTGAGATAAACGCAGCCATGTCAGACATAACGGCTCCGATAAGGGCTAAAGTGGGAGAAAAAGCCATAATCGAAACCAAAGTGGAAAATGCAGGAGTAAACCCGATTACGGACTATACACTCATCCTGCGGTGCAACGGCAAGGAATATTCCACACTTCCCGGCGTACCGTTGGAATCGGGCATGTCGGCTGTCATACCGTTTGAAGTAGAGATCGGCGCCATCTCCCCGCGCGATCTGACTTTCTCCGCCACAGTGGAAATGCCGGGTGACGAGATTGCTGACGACAACACATCGGATGAGGTATCCGTAAGGGTGCTCCAGCATCCGTGGCCGTCACCGTCAGGAATTACAGCCGAAGCCACAGGCGAGGGAGCCACTATCAAATGGAATGCCCCTGACCTCAACTTCCCCACCCCTGTTGAAGCGACCGACGGAGCCGAGGATTATGTATCTTTCTCCATCGGTCTGTCCAACACCACATTGATTGACGACAACATAGGCGAATGGACAATGGTTGACCGCGACGGACTCTACACCATAGGCATAGGCACCGGCAACACCCTTATGCCTAATGCCACACTTCCCATGGCATTTCAGGTGTTCTGTGCTGCCGACGGAGGCCTGCAAGGCGAAGCCTGGACTCCGCATTCGGGACGCAAGATGTTTGTGGCTTTCTCAGCCATAGCCATGTCGGGCGAAAACGAACGCAACGACGACTGGATGATCTCCCCGCAACTCACAGGCCACGCGCAGAGGATAAGTTTCTACGGACGTTCAGCTACCGATCTCTACGGTTACGAGTCCATGGAAATTCTTTACTCAACAACCACTGCCGACCCATCCGAATTCGTATCAATAGCAACGATTGATGAAGTTCCCGTAGAATGGACCTCTTACTCCTACAATCTGCCCGAAGGTGCAAAATACTTTGCAATCCGATGCACGTCCGACAACAAATTTGCCCTGTGCATCGACGACGTGACCTTCACCCCCGGAGGGTTTGGTGTAAAAGGCCTTGAACTGATCGGCTACAATGTGTACCGCGACTCGGCTCCTGTCAACAGCCAGCCTCTGGCCCTGCCGGTGTTCCACGACCCTGACGCCATGACGGCGCCACACACCTATCAGGTCACTGCGCTTTACAATTTAGGCGAGAGTTCGCCAAGCGAACTTTATGTTCTTGATCCGTCGAACCTGTCGGATATTCTGACAGGACAGATTTCAGTGCACGGAATCCGTGGAGCCATCACAGTGGAAGCACCCGGACGTCACCGCGTGACAGTGAGCAACACCGATGGAACCGTAACGACCTCGATGGATTGTCATGATCGCCTGCGGATTCCAATGAGTGCCGGAATCTACATTGTGAATGTCGACAGAATGGTGTTCAAAGTTCTCGTAAGATAATTTTCCTTCCCGAATATAGATTAAGCCGGAGGGCACAGCTGACGGAATCACCCGTCAATGTGCCCTCCGGCCTGTATAATTGTCTGAACCTTATCTGATTCGACCCTTGCTGTCTATATCGTATTTCTTATCTCGCCCTCCGGCATTCACTTTGACCCGGTGTACGTCATAGTCCTTTGTCTCCACACTTTCCACAAGTGCCTGCACACCCTGCTTTTCAAGTGCTTTATATATTTTACGCGGAAGCACATGCTTCATAAGCTCGGCCGAGAAAGTGGTGCCGTCAGGAGCATCCATCTCAGTCCAATGTCCGCTGAGGTCAAACTCAAGGTCTATACCGTCGGAAAATTCCACCTCATATCTGCTGTCGGCCGCATCGAGTTCGGCCTTGACCACACGGGCATCCTTGAAATTACGGTCGATAAACTTGCGGGCATCCTTAGGAAGCTGGCTCATGGCCACTGTACCTTCCATCATCGGGCCTACACCGCGATTAAGCCTCGGAACATTCTGTGCTACCGAGGGAACAGCAGCCATAATGGCTACAAACACCGCCAATGTTGTCAAAATCTTTTTCATAACGCTATAATTTTTATAAGTAACTCTTAAATAATCTTATACCAATATAACTCGGACGGATGCAGTTTTGTTTGTGCACCAACACGAAAATATAAAAAAGAATGGTGTCCGTAATCGTCGGACACCATTCTGATATAGGGAATAAGAATTATTATTATCAGCGTTTGATCACCTTGACAGTGGCTACAGCTCCGGTCACTGAATCCTTGGCGCGTACGAGATAGAATCCCGGAGCCAGGGATGTTTCTATGCCCGGATGCAGCGACGAAGCTTCAACCGATGCTACCGTACGGCCTGACAGGGCTACAATGTCCACAGTATACTCACGGTCAGCAGCCGGGAAGCGGCAGATAAGCATATCGCCTGTGAAATAGGCATGCAGCGGCATTTCGTCAGCCTCACCTACCGATTCAATTCCAGAGGTGGATATCACTATCTTATAATCCTGACCTCCGTTGTTGTCCCAGTCACTTCCGGTATTTGTAACGAAGCTGATATATTTCACTTCCTGCTCGGGATTGTTGAAGGGACCGATCTTCACCTCAAGCTTTCCTTCCGCATTGCGTACAAACGGACTGCGGGCAGCCTTTCCGTCGCTATGGTAGACAGAGCCTTCGGGGAGATATGCTTCAATGGGCTTGGTCCATTTGTCTACACCCCAGTGAAGAATAATTCCGTCACGGCCATTAGGAGCGGTAATGGTTATCTCGTCATTGGCAGTAGGATTGGCGGGGCTCACCGTGTAGCTGCCGAGCACCGACACATTGTCATCGTCACCTCCGCCACCTCCTACGGAATTCTCGCCTACCCATACATGATGGATGGGTGAACGCGACACATTGCCCTTGGAGTCCGTGGCCTCCACATAATAATCCACAAGCACATCTTTCAGCCCCTTGATCTCAGCCGAATATTCAGCTGCCTTATAGAGCGGTTTGGGATTGGTTATGGACTCAATGCTCTTAGGTGTCATTTCAATTTCTTTCCAGGCAGTGACCTCAGAACCTCCGGCATACGTCTCGTTATGATTGGAGGTCGGGGAATTCACTCCGTCGAGGTCCGTACGGTATTTGAGCTTCACATTGCCAAGGCCGTTAAAGTCAAACACGTAGCTCCATACAGTGAAGTCGGAAGACTTGGCTACACCCCATTCTGTGGCACCCGGATTGTAAGGCTCGCGCTGGAGATGATAAATCGAAGGACCTGTGAGGTCATTTCCGGCGGAAACCATATCCTTGACCAGATTTACAGCGAGATTGGATGCAACAGCGGGCTTTGAATCCCATTCCTCGGTACCATCCCAGTACCAATAGCAGCTTGTCTCACCGGTCATCAGGTAATCCCATGCCTTTTTCACATCAGAGTTCTCGGGCTGCATCTGGGCTGCTGTCTTCACAATGTTGCTTGCGGCAGTGATTATACCCCATGAATTGTGGTCAGGGCTGTAAGCCTCCGTAGCACCGGGATATTCACCTTTGTCGCCATTCCATTTCTGGAACTCCGGATCGGCTCCGGCACCCCACCAGCTGCCTGCCTCCACATGGATCACATCATCAGCCTCGGGAGGGAAGCGGTCAAGGTAATCATCTATGGTTATACATTCAAAACGTGTGGGATTAGCCTTGAGCCATTCTACGAAATTCTGGAAATTGGATCCGTAGTAAGATGCGGCACCACCGCCGTGATTGTCACCGTCATGGTGCATCACCACAAGAATAGGATGCTCGGGGTCCGTGTTGAACGGCTCAAGCTGCGAGAGGCACTTCTCATACTGGAGAGCGCCGAAACCGCCGCGGCCATCCTCATTTCCGAACACAAGCGAAGTGGGCACTGCAATCATCTTGTACTCCTGACCGGAGGCCGGGTCAACATACTTGATATAGTGCGGACGATGACCGAATCCCGCCGAAATCTGTCCGGGGCAATATAGATCGCGCACTTGCGTCCAGTCACCGGGGTTGGGATTCTGCACATCGGCTTTGTTGGTCTCTACGAGCGAGAAATTCTTTATCCAGGGATGCCCCTCACATGTGCGGTCAAAATGCGAGTTGTCTACCATTACCCATTCGAGACCCTCTTTCACAAGAGCAGGTATCATGTGCTCCTCAAAGGCATTCTCCGGCGGGAAAATACCCTTGGAATACGACATTCCGGGGAAATTTTCGGCAAAACAATCGCGGTGTTTCTGTATCTGTTTGCGTGTATCCTCCTCGTCGATAAGGGCCATGAGGGGATGGTAGTAGCCGAAGCCCACCATGTCGAGGCGCTGGTTGCCAAGTTCCGTCTTCTTGTCTATCATGTTGGTCCAGTTGCTCTTCCAGTTGGAGAAATGTGAGGTTTTGGACTGAATGACGTTGAGGTTCTCCACCAACGAACCCGAGAAGCTGACCTGAGCACCACCGGGAAGTCCGGCAGCGATAAGTTTGTTGACAGCCTGTGCGGGCCAGTTGGTGTAAGGGCCTGTACGTGAGGTGAACACATCGAGGAGATCGTAGGACATCACACCGGCCTCGTGGGTTTCCATCACAGTTTGGCCCGGATTGTAGATAGGCTGGTGCATGTGCCACTGAAACGCTATATAGATTTTGGGCGTCTCGGCATGCACGGCAGCCCCGCACAGGAGCAGGGCGCCGGCAATTAATGTTTTCTTCATGATTTTTAAGTAAATGATAATGTGTAAGTAAGTTTATTTTGAAAATCAGGTATCATCGGATAAGTATCTTGACTGCCTTTGTACCGGCTTTCACCACATATATGCCCGGCAACGCATTTACCGATACCGATGCGGGAGCAGCCGCGGATGAATAGAGCACCTGACCCGAGACAGAGGTTATCACAACAGGAAGACCGTCGGCTCCGGCCACGTTTATCGCTCCGGCAAGGGCGGTAACGCTGACCGCAGTTCCATCAGCCGTAACACCGTCAATTCCGGCGCTCTCATACACACCCTGGTCACCAAGCTTGTTATAGATATGTCCTACGGCAAATTTAAAGTCCTTGGTCTTCACAGCATCGCTGCCTGAGCCGTCGTGGAACAATATGCCGGTAGTGCCTTTGGCACAATCGTAATACCATACATCATCTTCAAGATGGATCATGGCCACTCCGGGCCATTTCGACTGACTCGTACCACCCCAGTAATGAATATAAGGAGTGGCCCATGCCGTGGCGGAATTGTCGAAATAGACTACATTTTCACCGAGAGTAGCGGCTACTTTTGTATATGTTTCCGAACCGGAAGCCTCTTTTCCTGAGGAACCTTTGGCAGTCCATGAAAGCACCACCGATGAACCTTCGGCCATACCGGCGCCAAGAGTTACGGTAACCGGTCCGGTGATGGATACTGCCGCGCCTCCGTCAATGGAATATGTGGCCGACGTAGCATCAATGAGATTGAGCTTCACATCAATAGTAGCCGTGGAGAACGAGCAGCCGGCCGGATCCGCCACCACAGCGGGCTGACCTTCGGCGGCATTATATATCACGGCAATTCCGGTAGATCCGATATTGCCGGTTATGGTCGAGGCCGTAACTGTGAAAGTGTTTCCACTCACACGGTCAACATAATTTCCAGCGGGTACATATCCGTCAGTATTGGCCACGCTTATCTGGCGTGCGCCTCCGGCAGCATTTACAAGCACTGCACCGCCACCCTGACGGCTTATTGCCACCACACCGTCGGTGTTCAGCAGTTTGTCAGCCTTACCGGTCATTGCATTGCGGAAACGGTTCACCTCCGCCACCTGACGCGATATGAAATGAGTGCTTCCTTTCACGCCCATCTTTATACGCTCATATTCTGTTTCAATCGGGCGAGAAAGATAGAGGGCCGTCTCCGCGTTACGTGAAGCCACAATGGCATACGCGCGGTCAATCTGATCCTCCGACATGAATTTGGTCTCACCCGTCTTATTGGCATAGGTGTCATGGCTTTCGGCCCACAACACTATTCTATCCGCCTTAACACCGTTGCGCGACCATACACCGGTAGAAGCAGTGCCTTTACCGTTGTTGATGGCGTTACGGATATTCCTGGAATATTCTGTATCGGTAACGGCTATATAATCGGTATATTCCTTAAGCAGCGTATATTTGTCACCACCGGGGGTGTCAAGCATCTCGCCATAGAACCACAGGCCTTCCACCGTGGCCATCTCCGACCAGAAAGCGCATTCTTCCGAAGGCAGGCCGATATGTTTGGCCGCATCCCAGCGTATGCCGTCAACGCCCTCATTCTTCAGCTCGGTTATAAACTTCTTGCAACGCTCCTGAACTTCGGCGTCCTCGGATATGACATCGTAATAGTCGCCAAGATTGTTCTGGTGGATAGATTTACGGATACTGTAGTTGATCTTTCCGTTGTTGCGCTGATGGCCGTTTTCCCAACGCCAGAAAGTAGCATGGTTGTTATCGTTCTTATTCACATGGTTGGCCACAACATCCACAATCACCTTGACCCCGTATTCATGGGCTTTGGCACAAAGGCTGCGCAGATTCTTGCGGTTGTTGTCGCCATTACCGCGCAACGAGAAATCATAGGGCTGATAGGCATAGAACCATTCGGCATTATTGCCGCAGTTGCCCTGCACCGGGCTGACCTGCACGGCCCCGAAGCCGGCAGCGGCGATATTGGGAAGTTCAGCCTCTATATCGGTAAACTTCCAGTTGAAACAATGCAATATGTTGCCGTCCTGTATTTTTTCAGGAATACCATACTGGTTGGCGGCAGTCATGCTGAGTGTTCCTACGGCGAGGAGAGCGCCCGCAAAAAGACGCATGAGTTTTAACTTCATGATAATAAACCGGTTTATAGTTATTTGTAAGTAAGAAATCGGTAAGACACGGCGCTTTGCGCCAATTTCAGCTGTCAAAGTTAAGCAAAACTTTTCATTCCCCCAAAAACATTTTCACCCACTCCTCTCAATATTTATAAATAAGAATTTCTGTCAATATCGGACCAATCACATCATAATTATATTTTTGTAGGATAAGAAATTCTCACTAAATTTGCCAATAGGAAAACAAACGGGTCACCGTTAACAATTTACAATCCAGCAATCACTGTAATTATGATCGGCATATTAGATTCCACAACCAATCATTTCGGCTCCCTTATCAGAGGAGGGGATAAATTCATTATCCCTAAATTCCAACGCGATTATTCATGGAATACGGAGCAATGGGATGATCTATGGCAGGATATTGAGAATATGATTACAGATAAAGGAGACCCCTATCACTACATGGGTTACCTTGTGCTACAAACCTCCGGCAACAACAGATCCATAATTATTGACGGACAACAACGGTTCACCACAATAACCATGATTATTCTTGCCGCCATAAAGAGTATTCAGAGGTTTATGGATATGGGTATGGAAACGGACGACAACAGAAAACGCATAGAGACCCTTAAAAGAACCTATATAGGCAACATGGATCCTGTTTCTTTAGAGTATGACAACATACTGATACTCAACAGAAACAACAATCCATATTACAAAGATTATATCGTAAAATTAGACAACCTTAAGATTCGAAACCTATCCCATACGGAAAAATTGATGCGACAGTGTTTTGAATGGTATGAAAAACGCCTGGAAAACAAATATAAGTCAGGTAAGGAGTATGCCCAATTCATAACCACTTTGGTTGACAATCTGTATTTTACAATTATTAAAGTCAACGATGACATGAATGCATTCCGCGTATTCGAAACCTTGAATGCACGTGGAGTACAGCTGTCTTCCTCCGACTTATTAAAGAACTATTTGTTTTCGCTGGTTGACAACACCTCGGAACACCCCGGAAGAATAAACGCCTTGGAAGAGAAATGGTCTTATCTCACAAATAATGTCAAAGCTGAGCGGCTTCCCGACTTCATCCGGTACTATTGGAATTCCAAAAACAAAACTGTGCGATCAAATGAATTATTTAAACGAATAAGAGAATCCGTAAAATCCGACAGTTCCGTTTTTGCGATAATCAATGACCTGATCAAATACAGCGATATATACATGGCATTGAAAAATCCGTCAGATGAGCTATGGTACGGATCCACGGAGATTCAGGAGAATATAAATCTTCTAAATATATTCAATCTGAAACAGCCAATATCGATGTTGATGGCAGCATATAACAGTATGCCAGAGGATCAGTTTGCACGGATACTTAAAGACGCCATAATTACAAGTTTCAGATATAGCGTGATATGTGGAAAAAATCCCAATGAAGTGGAACGGGTTTACAATGATATAGCCATGGAAATATCAAAATCCCGTACCTATACAAAAAATGCGCTGAAGAAGATTTATGTGGAAGATGATGAATTCAACGCAGCGTTTGAAACTAAAACATTTACCGAGAACTCAAGAAACAATAAGATAATAAAATATATCCTCGGAAAAATCGAACGGTTCAAAGGTGGTCTGAGAGAAGTCAGCATGGACAGCGACTTAGACACCATTGAACACATATATCCGCAGAATCCGGGCGATGATTGGAACAATGATGACTTGGATGCCTTTACTTACCGTCTGGGTAACCTTTGTTTATTGGAGAAAAGCTTAAACAAAGATATAAAGAACACTTCTTACGACAAGAAAGCACAGGCTTACATGCAATCATCTTTCAAAACCACAAGACGCATACCGGAAGAATACAGCGAATGGACTCAGAATAGCATTTCCAGCCGACAAAAACAAATGAGCATTTGTGCCAAAAGCATCTGGAAAATAGACTTTTAAAATACGAATACTGTTATGACGGAAAAGGAGAAGATGCTTTGCGGCATGATTTATGATGCAAATTATGATACCACACTGATTGCCGAACGGATGCGGTGCAAGGAGATGTGCCGCGACTACAACGATCTGAGGCCATCCATGATGCAGGAGCGCACAGATCTGCTCCGGCGGCTGTTTGGAACCGTGAAAGGCGAACTGCTTATAGAACAACCCTTTCATTGCGATTATGGCTATAATATAGAGGTGGGCGAAAATTTCTATGCCAATTTCAACCTTGTGATTCTCGACGGAGCCAAAGTAAAATTCGGCGACAATGTGTTTATAGCGCCCAACTGCGGATTCTATACCGCCGGTCATCCGCTTGATGCTGCCCAGCGGAACAAAGGACTGGAATACGCGCGCCCCATAACGGTAGGCGACAATGTATGGATCGGAGCAGGCGTAAGCGTTTTGCCAGGCGTCACCATCGGCGACAATTGTGTTATCGGTGCCGGTAGTGTAGTAAACCGGGATATTCCGGCCAATACTCTTGCAGCAGGCAATCCGTGCCGGCCCATCCGTAAAATATGACCGTCTCGCCCGATGAGGTTTCATCCGGGATATTTTCGCATATATAGTGCCTGATGGAGCAATAACTTTGCGGCACACAACCCCCAACCCCGTGAAGTTATGCGAAAGATCGACAAAATCGTGGTGCACTGCACCGCAAGCTCCCCCACCGCAAAAGCCAGGGACATAGTGGCATGGCAACGGCGCCCGCGCGAGAAAGGCGGACGCGGATGGCGTCGTCCCGGCTACCATTACATGATAGAAGCCGACGGGCGCGTGGTAAAGACCTGGCCTGTTGACGATGTGAGCAACGGAGTGGCAGGCCACAACCGCGGAGCCGTCCATGTGTGTTACATAGGCGGTGTTGACACCACCCGCCCATCCCTCCCGCCTATGGATACACGCACGGCAGCCCAGCGCCAGTCACTGATAACACTCCTGCGCGACCTGCGGCGCCGCTTTCCGGAGGCCGAGATCATGGGCCACCGCGACCTTGCCCCAAAGGCGTGCCCCTCGTTCAACGCCCGCAAGGAATATTCGTGGATATGAAACGGATAGCTGCGATAATGACAGCCGGCGCATTGTGTGCATGCGGATGCACACGCCGCGTCTATGTGCCGGTGGAGAATGTGACCCGCGACACTATCCGTCAGGTCCATAATCTAACCGAACTGATCGCGGTGACTGATTCCGTACACGTGGACCGCACCCGCGACACTGTGGTCAAAGAACGGTTCCGCACCATCTGGCGCGAGCACAGGCTTACCGACACCCTCCGGCAAGTCCGTACCGACACTGTGACATGGACCGTAACTCTGCCTCCGGCCCACAATGTGCAGAGTCAGAAATGGGGAAAATGGCTATGGCGAATCCTCGTTATATGTGCCGCCGCATATTTTATGGCATGGCGCCGATGCTGATTGGATTTTTTTTGTTATGTTTGCACGCGGATAAGTTATGTTTTCCACACTGTTCACTTAAACTTGACAAACAATGAAGGAAGATGACCTCAAAAGGCTGGCCAAGGATCCCGACGGATTGCGGACATATGAATATATCGCCAACCACATAAGCGATGACGACCTTGACATGGATGCTTTGGTCAGCAATATGATCCGGGTCGACGCCACAGGCCAGTTCGTGGTGTCGGCAGCCCGCTATCTGGCGGCTATCGACAGCGCCGATTTCGCAGGATCCATTACCCGGCTCGTATCGGCAGCCATCGACAAGGACCGCGAGCACCGTTATCTCCCCGACCTGATAAGCGGACTGTGGGGCAAGGATTATGAGGCCAATGCAGAACGGCTGTCGGCCGAGGACGACAATTTCCGCCGCATCTATAAACGCCTCCATTCCCCTGCCGCCATGTAATACGACATGCTGATTATGAAACGTTTTTTTACCCTGATCACCGCTATGTTGACGGCAATAATGTCCGGTCACCTTTACGCGGAACCGCAAACAACAATGACAACAACCGACCACCCTGCATCCGCAGCTACTCCAGATGGAGCGCTTGTGGAGATGAAAACAACCTTAGGCGACATTACGCTGCTGCTTTACAACGACACTCCGGCCCACCGCGCCAACTTCCTCAAACTTGTAAAGGAGGGATATTACGACGGTGTGCTGTTTCATCGTGTAATCCGTGAGTTCATGATCCAGACCGGCGATCCTGACTCCAAAACCGCCCGTCCCGGCCAACAGCTCGGCACCGGCGATCCCGGCTACACGATCGAAGCCGAAATACGCTGCCCGCAATTCTTCCACAAACGCGGAGCACTCGCGGCAGCCCGCACAGCCGACCAAGTGAATCCCGAACGCCGCTCGTCAGGCTCACAATTCTATATCGTGACGGGCCGCAAGTTCAATCCCGCCCATCTTGACCAAATGGAAAAACAGATGGACAACGAGCGTAAACGCGAAGTATTCAACCGCCTCCAGATGGAGAACCGCGATTCGATAATGGCCCTGCGCAAAGCCCGCGACAACGAGGGCCTTGAGGCGTTGCGCATCAAGCTCATAGAGCAGACCGAAAAGGAAACCGCAGGAACCGCAGCCGGGTTCACTCCGCAACAGCGCGAAGCCTATAGCACCGTGGGCGGCGCCCCGCATCTCGACGGCACTTATACTGTGTTCGGCGAGGTTGTGAAAGGAATGGATGTAGTGGACAAAATCGAACAGGCAGCCACCGACAGCGGCGACCGCCCTGTGGAGGATGTGAAAGTAATCAGCATGAAAGTGTTGAAAGAATGATCGGCTACACGACATTCACACTTTCCAACGGACTGAAAGTCATAAGCCACCATGATCCGCACACGGCCATGGTGGCATTGGATATCATTTATGGTGTAGGAGGACGCGACGAGCACCCCGATCTCACCGGCATAGCGCATCTTTTCGAGCATCTTATGTTCGGAGGCTCTGTCAATATCCCGTCGTTCGACGCCGAGGTTGACCGGGCTTCCGGCACAAGCAATGCCTGGACCTCAAATGACTTCACCAACTTCTATGAGGTGGTGCCGGCCGTAAACGCCGAAACCGCATTCCGGCTCGAAAGCGACCGAATGCTACAGCCGTTGCTGTCAGGGCGTTCGCTCGAAGTCCAGAAAGGTGTGGTGACAGAGGAATTCAAGCAGATGTGCCTGAACCGTCCTTACGGCGACCTCATGCACCACCTCCGGGCAATGGCCTACCACACGCACCCCTACCGCTATCCCGTGATAGGCAAAGAGCCCGCGCACATAGAGCGTGTCACCGAAGAGGACGCACACAATTGGTTTTTCAGCCATTACGGCCCTCAGAATGCCGTTCTCGCCGTGTGCGGCAACATCACACCCGAACGTGTCCGGGAGCTTGCCGAAAAATGGTTCGGCGATATACCCCGGCGCCACACGGCCCCGAGGCTTTACGGCCCCGAAGCACCGGTAACCTCTCCGCGCAATGTCACAGTGACAGGGCGTGTCACCCAGCCGTCGATTACGGTAGCTTTCGCCATGGGAGGATACAAGGATTCCGATTATCTCAGTTGCGACATGATCACCGATCTGCTCGGTGCCGGCCGCTCGGCACGGCTTCTCCGCAATCTTGTCATGACCAATCCACTTTTTACGGCTGCCGACGCCTCGATAACAGGAAGTGAGGAACCGGGACTGCTGATGCTCAACGCACGGCTCACCTCCACGCGTGCAGCCGACATAGAGAAAGCACGCCATCTGCTAATTGACGAAGCACTAAAATTAGCCTCAGCTCCCGTAAACGAGCGCGAAATGGCGACGGCCCGCAACCGTTACGAAGCGAACCACGAATTCGGTTTGGTTGGCTTTCTGGCTAAAGCTCAGGCTCTTGCATTGGCCGGAATCCACAATGAGGACATCAACGACGCGCCCCGCCGCTACAGCGAAATCACTCCGCAACACATAATGGAATCGGCCATGCGCACCATTGACCCCGACAAAGCCATGACATTGATCTATCTTCCCCAGTAAACACGCCATGCGCACACTTAAAATCTACCCTACCTCCATCAACACACGGTTCATTGACGAAGCCGTAAGCGAACTCCGCAACGGCAACATAATCATATATCCCACCGACACAGTATATGCTTTGGGATGCAACGCCCTTGATCCCAAGGCCATCGAACATCTGTGCCGGCTCAAAAACATAGACCCCCGGCGCAACACTTTGTCGATAGTATGCGCCGACATGAGTCAAGCCGCCGAATATGCGCGCATCGACAACAAGGCATACCGCGAGATAAAAGACCACACGCCTGGGCCCTTCACGTTCATTCTCCCTCCCGCACCCACACTGCCCAAAGCCATGAAAGGCAGAAAAGAAGTCGGGATCCGCATCCCCGACAATCCTATAGCACGTGAGCTCGCCTCACAGCTCGGCAACCCGCTCATGACCACATCCGCGGAAGCCCCCAATCTCGACCCGGAGGAACTGATGGATGCTGAATCCGTTGCCCGGCACTATGCCCACGAAGCCTCTCTGGCTATCGACGGAGGCAGCTGCGCCCTCACACCATCCGCCATAATCAGCCTTATGGACAATTCAGAGCCTGAGATATTGCGCGAAGGCCCGGCTGAATATTGAATGTCAGAGCGCATCTCTGTGAAATATTGTTAAGGCTCACGCAACATCATTGGCCGAAGAAATAAAAAACCTTACCTTTGTACGCTAAATTTTAACCGCAACGGGCTTTATATATAAGCGGTGTCAGGTTTCGGCCATGTCCCCGCCCGCCGGAAAAACCTTTAAAAGTTCATATATCAACAATGTACGTAATTGTAGAAATTCAAGGACAACAGTTCAAAGCTGAAAAAGACAAGTTCTTGTATGTTCACTATCTCGGCGAAGCTACTCAAGAAGGCGCCACAGTGGAATTTGACCGTGTGCTCCTCGCTGACGTCGACGGACAAGTGAAGGTTGGCGCTCCCACAGTGGAAGGCGCAAAGGTAGTGTGCCAGGTGCTCACTCCCCTCGTGAAAGGTGACAAAGTGATCGTTTTCAAGAAAAAACGTCGCAAAGGCTATCGCCGTAAAAACGGACACCGCCAGTATTTCACCAAAGTGTTAATTAAAGAAGTAGTCGCTTAATCCCGCAAAAACTAACAGGAAATGGCACATAAAAAAGGTGTCGGCAGTTCAAAGAACGGCCGCGAATCAGAAAGCAAACGCCTTGGCGTGAAAATATTCGGCGGACAGTTTGCCAAAGCCGGAAACATCATCAAGCGTCAGCGCGGAACGGTTCACCACCCGGGCCTCAATGTGGGCATGGGCAAGGACCACACAATTTATGCACTTATTGACGGCACCGTAGTGTTCAGCGAAGGACGCAACGGACGTCGGTTTATCAACGTAAAACCTCTCGAAGCCTGATCAACCGGGACTGAGACAGGACAAAATCAAAAAAACTGCGGATACCGGACTGACAGTTCCGTATCCGCAGTTTCATTTTATCACACATCCTCCCAACACCCTTCCATACCATGTCACGCAACCTCCTCACCCGCTACATCTGGCTCATTGACACCCTGAAACGTTACGGCTCCCTCACACGCGAGGAGCTTTCAGCCAAATGGAAGGAATCGCCCCTGTTCGGAGGCGAGGAACTGTCACGACGCACATTCTACAACTACCGTCAGGCAATAGGCGAACTTTTCAACATCGACATCGAGGTAAATCCCCGCACCTACGAGTATTATCTCCACGAGCACGACAGCCATTCGGCAAGCATGACCGACTGGTTGCTCAACTCAATGACCCTCAACAATGTGGTGTCAGGATCGCGCGACGTAGCCCCGCAGATATTCCTTGAGGACATACCTTCGGCCCGCGAGCATCTCGCCACAGTGATCGACAGCATGCGAGCCCGCAATCCCATTCGGTTCGACTATCACCCCTACACCCGCTCCACCCCATCGCGCGACATATTGCTCGAACCCTACTTTCTGAAAATATTCCGCCAGCGGTGGTATGTGACAGGGCGTAACCGTCTTGACAAGAAAATAAAAACATATGCCCTCGACAGAATGAGCGGCGTCACCACCCTTAACGAGAAATTCGATATTCCGGCCGATTTCGACGCCGAGACTTATTCGCGCGACTCTTTCGGCATAATATTCTCGCAGGGCGAGCCCAAAGATGTGAAAATACGCACCGACGCCCGGCAGGCCAAATATTTCCGCGCCCTCCCTCTGCATGCCTCCCAGCAGGAATGGATCCACGACGACTTCTCAATATTCACCTACCGGCTCAGGCTGACACCCGATTTCGTGTCGGAACTCCTGTCATACGGACCGCGTGTAACAGTGATCTCCCCGCCTGAGTTGCGGGCCATGATGGTGAACGAACTTCAGGCCACATTGGATTCATATGATATGCAGAGCGGCAAGCAAAAATAAAGGACGCCATCAGGCGTCCTTTACCCAAACTGCGATATTCCGTCCTTTAACATGAAATGTCGCATGTCCGGCCTCGTCCAATGTAACGACATCGGTAATGCTTCCGGTCATATCCCGCCATTTCTCTCCGGCATGCCCTTCACCGAGAGTCACCTCCTTGGTGCCGTCGGCGTCATTGATCATAAGCATCACCAGTCCGGAGTCAGGGAGCTCGGTATCGCCATGGCGCACAAGCCCCACCACACTGGGATGATCAAACAAAAGCGTCTGATCTCCGTAGGCATAGCGCTTACGCGCATCAAGCAGAATGTCAAGAATCAGCCTGTGGGATGAACCCTCGCGTACTTTGCCCGACTGCACCTCGGTATCACCGCTTTCCTCATGCTCCGAAGCATCGTGGGCTATGGAATAATAATCACCATAGAACACTGCCGGATAACCCTCACGCATAAGTAATATCAGCGCATATGCCAACGGCTTGAACCAGTCCTGAACAGCAGAACTGAGGCTGCTCCCAGGCTGCGAGTCATGATTGTCGACAAACGTCACGGCAAGACGGCTGTCGTGACCGGTCAGCGAACCGTCAAAAAGAGTGCGCATATCAAAATCGGCTCCTTGCTCCGAAGCAGCATGGAAATTGAAGTGCAGCGGCACATCGAACAGATCGGTGGAGCCGTCAGTAGCATCGATAAAGGAGGTCATCGCGCCAAGGTCATTGCTCCAGTATTCGCTGACAGCATAGAATTCCTTGCCTGCCACCTCTCTGACAGCATCCAGAAAACCGCGCGTGAAATTATAATCGATATGTTTCACCGCATCCATTCTGAAGCCGTCGAAACCGAATTCCTTGACCACCCAACGGCCCCAGGAGTTAAGCTCCGCTACAACTTCGGGATTGTCGACATCGACATCATTGGCAAGCAGATAGTCATATTACATGTTATAACCATAATACACAGCAAAAGGTTCTTACAACAAATAATTTCGCACCCGCTATCCGTTACGGATCAAATGAAATAGGTAACTTTGCAAGACATCACACAACAACTTACAACAATAAAATGCAGATACTAAAATCCAAGACAGAACTCAGCAAGTCATCCATAGGCATAACTCTGGGCCTCATAATCCTGTTAGTGATTCTTATTTTCTTCCATGATTCATCCAAGGCGGACCATATCATGACTATTGCCATGCGCTGCATGCTGATAATACTGGTCATAGCCGGAGGCTGGTATTGCCCTGTGGCTGTGGAACTCGACAACGACTCGCTTAAGATACACCGCGCATGCTCCCCTGCCAAAACCATACCGTTGGACGCTATCCGCTCGGTAGAACTGCACCGGCACTCAATAACCGACGTGCGCACCCGGACTCTTGCCTCGGGAGGTTTTCTCGGCTACTGGGGCTGGTTCCGCAGTCCGGCCATAGGCCGTTATTTCGCCTATGTGGGCAAATGGAGCGACACATTCCTTGTGGAACTGAACTCAGGGCGGAATTATGTGATCAGCTGCAAGGATCCCGACAAAATGGCCGCCGCTATCAACGAACAGCTCAAAACCGTCAGAGACCCGCATAACGCTATTAGCGCCTGACAGTACGCCCCATTCGATTTTTTTCGCTAAATTTGTGACGTGGAAAATAAACCGGCATATCCTTTCGAATCCCCTTACCGCATCGGAGCCAGCCACGGCCTATGGATGGGCCTTGGCCTGAGCGTCCTGTTCCTGACATCGGCTTTCGCAGCCGTATCGCAGATTGCGGGACTATTGTCACTTCTCATCATGGCGGCTGTGCCTGCGGGGCTGTTCATCAGCCTGAGATCCACCTATGTAAAGCAGCAGGGCATGTCGACCTTCTCTGCGCTGTGGATGCAAGGTATCATGGTGATGGGATGCGGCACACTGATAGCAAGCGCCGTGGCCGTGGTGTATCTGAAATGGATAGACCCCGGATGGCTTATGCGGCAGGTAGAGGCCATGATAGCTACATACAGCGCCATAGAGGGCGGCGAATGGGTGGTAAACGCCCTCAATGAGATGGTGGAATACCACCTGTTGCCCACAGTGGGCCAGATGGTGGCGCAGATGCTTTGGCTGATGCTCTTCACCGGCTCGATATTGTCACTGATCCTGACTGCGATAGTGCGTATGCGCAAAATAAATCAAAATCCGAAATGAACAACGACACCGTACACACGCAACCGGACATATCCGTAATAGTCCCGCTCTACAACGAAGCCGAATCCCTCCCCGAACTGGAGAGCTGGATAGCACGCGTGATGAAAGATAACGGATTCACCTACGAGATAATCTTCGTGAACGACGGCAGTACCGACGGTTCATGGGAGGTGATAGAACGTCTCGCAGCCGCAAATCCGTCGGTAAAAGGTGTGTCATTCCGCCGCAACTACGGCAAGTCCCCGGCTCTCAACACCGGTTTCGCACGTGCCCGGGGCCGAGTGGTGATAACCATGGACGCCGACCTTCAGGATTCGCCCGACGAAATTCCCGAACTTTACCGTATGATAACCGAGGAGGGCTATGACCTTGTGTCGGGATGGAAACAGAAACGCTACGACCCGCTGTCGAAAACCATACCCACCAAGCTTTTCAATGCCACGGCCCGCAAAGTAAGCGGCATACACAACCTCCACGACTTCAACTGCGGACTGAAAGCCTACCGGCTCAAGGTAGTGAAGCATATAGAGGTGTATGGCGACATGCACCGCTACATTCCATACATAGCAAAAAACGCCGGCTTCACCCGCATAGGCGAGAAGGTGGTGCAGCATCAAGCCCGCAAATACGGTGTGACGAAATTCGGACTTGACCGGTTCGTCAACGGATATCTGGATCTGGCCACTTTATGGTTCACCGGAAAGTTCGGCGTCAAGCCAATGCACTTTTTCGGATTGCTCGGCAGCCTGATGTTCATTCTCGGATTCATAGCTGTGGCTCTGGTAGGGGGCATGAAGCTCTACAACATGACCCACGGGAACCATTACACACTCGTCACATCGTCGCCTTATTTCTATCTGTCGCTGGTAATGATGATACTCGGCACCCAGCTGTTCCTGACCGGATTTCTCGGCGAACTGATAGTGCGCAACTCCACACGGCGCAATGAATACGAAATAGAAACCGAACTCAACACCGGGACATCGGCCGGATGATCCCTTTAATATAAAATCTCAAAAAGAGCTATATAATGAAACTTGCCGAAAAATGTAACCGCATATTCGATGACAGCGTAAACCGCTACCATATCGACGATAATGTGGACGCGCCCTCACGCAATCCCCACGAAAAAGGCACAATCGAACATACCCTTTTCGAAAAAAATTTCGTGGACGCCGTGCAATGGCACTTAGAGGACATAATACGCGATCCTGAAATAGATCCAGTTGCCGCACTTGCCCTCAAACGGCGCATTGACCGGTCAAACCAGGTGCGCACCGACATGGTGGAGGAGATAGACACCTATTTCCGCAATCTTTATGCGGATGTAGAGGTGGCGCCGGATGCGGCCATCAACACCGAAAGCCCGGCATGGGCGCTTGACCGCCTGTCGATCCTCGCCCTGAAAATATATCACATGCAGGCGGAAGTGAACCGTACGGACGCCTCGGAGGAGCATATTTCCAGATGCCGTGGCAAGCTCAATGTGCTGCTCGAGCAGCGTGAGGACCTCACATCGGCCATCGACACATTGCTTGACGACATAGCCGCAGGGCGCAAGTACATGAAAGTGTACCGCCAGATGAAGATGTACAACGACACGGACACCAATCCGGTGCTTTACGCCAAGAAATAACCGGAATGAACGTCACGTTGGCTCGTTTTTCGGCCCTCGGCGACGTGGCCATGACCATACCCGCCCTCTACGACGCATGTCTCAGCCATCCGTCGTGGCATTTCACCATGCTCACAAAGCCGGGTATGAAAGGCATTTTCCTTAACGCACCCTCCAATCTCAGAGTGGTGGGGGTGGAACTCGACGGACAGCACAAAGGCGCACCGGGAATGTGGAGGCTTCTCTCCACCCTCAGGCAAGAAGGGGCGATAGACTGCTTTGTGGATCTGCACAATGTGTTGCGCACCCGCATATTGGGAATCTTCTGCCACCTCCGTGGGATACCGGTGTTCCGCATCGACAAAGGCCGGCGCGACAAACGCAAACTCATCCGGGCCAAGGATAAAGTCATGCGCCAGCTCCCCTCATCCATAGAACGTTACCTCAATGCCATAACCGCCGCAGGTATAACGGTAAAGCCCCGTTTCCGCTCCCTTTTCAACGGACGTGCGGCCGATCCGGCAATGTTCGCCTCAGTGACATCGCCGAAACGTTCCGGCGAACGGTGGATAGGCATAGCCCCGTTTGCCCGCCACGACGGCAAGATCTACCCGCCCGACCTCATGGCCAAGGTGATCGACACGCTCGCATGGCAAGGAGGCACACGTCTATTTCTGTTCGGCGCCGGCGAAAAAGAACGCGATCAGATAGAACAATGGCGTGCAGGGCTCGGAAACATAATCAACATGGCTGCAGTAAAAGCCGGATTCACCGCCGAACTCGCCCTGATGAGCCATCTGGACCTGATGCTTTCAATGGATTCGGCCAATATGCATCTCGCCGCCATAGCCGGGGCGCCCACCCTCAGTATATGGGGCGCCACACATCCGTTTGCCGGATTCACCGCATGGCGGCAGCCCCGCGAATCAATGCTCGGTGCCGACATGGAGTGCCGCCCATGCTCGGTGTTCGGTGACCGGCCATGCCGCTACGGCGATTACCGCTGCCTCCGGGCCATCACTCCCGACGAGGTTGTAAGGCGAATAAACCTCGCCATAGCCCCGAAAAAATAATATGGAAGAGAATTTCGATATACGCGACGCACGGCGCTCCGCAGCAGCCGACAAGGACTTCGAAAAAGCCCTCCGCCCCTCCTCGTTCGATGCGTTCACCGGACAGGACAAAGTGGTGGAGAACCTTAAAGTGTTTGTGGCGGCAGCCAAGATGCGCGGAGAAGCACTTGACCATATCCTGCTCCATGGCCCTCCAGGCTTGGGCAAGACCACATTGTCGGCCATCGTGGCCAATGAGTTGGGCGTAGGATTCAAAGTCACCTCAGGCCCCGTGCTTGACAAGCCGGGCGACCTTGCCGGACTGCTGACCTCATTGGAGGAGAACGACGTGCTGTTCATTGACGAGATACACCGCCTCAGCCCTGTAGTGGAGGAATATCTTTATTCCGCCATGGAGGACTACCGGATCGATATAATGATCGACAAAGGCCCGGGAGCGAGATCGGTGCAGCTCACCCTGTCACCGTTCACCCTTGTAGGCGCCACAACTCGCAGCGGACTGCTCACATCGCCGCTTCGCGCGCGGTTCGGTATCAACTGCCATCTCGAATACTACGACCACGAACTGCTCGAACGCATAATCCTGCGGTCATCCGCGCTGCTCGGAGTGAACTGCACGCCGGTAGCCGCCCATGAGATAGCCATGCGCAGCCGTGGCACCCCACGCATAGCCAACGCCCTGCTGAGGCGTGTGCGCGATTTCGCCCAGGTGAAAGGGGACGGCAACATAAATCCGGAAATAGCCCGCTACGCCCTTGAAGCGCTCAACATAGACCGATTCGGGCTTGACGAGATAGACAACAAACTGCTTACCACCATAATAACCAAATTCAAAGGGGGCCCGGTAGGATTGTCGACCATAGCCACAGCCCTTGGAGAAGATGCGGGCACAATAGAGGAGGTGTATGAGCCGTTCCTAATCAAGGAGGGTTTCATAAAACGTACACCCCGCGGACGTGAGGTAACCGATCTGGCCTACACGCATCTTAAAATGTCGCGTCCCGATTCATTCGCCGGGCCGGGACTGTTTGACTGACAGGGAACATCCCCCTCCGGATCACATAACAGATACAACAAAATGGCAGGTATAAAATCATTGGCAAAGGACACAGCCATCTACGGCCTGAGCAGCATAGTAGGAAGGTTTCTAAACTGGTGCCTCGTGCCGCTCTACACCATCATGTTCCCGGCGCAGGAGTATGGTGTAGTGACATTTCTGTATTCAGTGGTGGCTCTGGCGCTTATCATTCTCACCTACGGAATGGAAACCGGCTTTTTCCGCTTCGCCAATCACGAGCGTTACTCCGATCCGATGGAGGTGTACAGCACCTCGCTGATATCGTTGGGCGTTAGCTCCTCGCTGTTCGTCGTGCTTCTCATGGCATTCATCGGCCCGGTTTCGGAGGCTTTGGACTGCGGGAAACATCCCTCATACGTATGGATGATGGGAATAGCCGTGGCCATCGACGCCTTTACGGCCATTCCGTTCAGCTACCTGCGTTTCAGGCGGCGTCCGTTGAGGTTTGCCACCCTCAGAATAGTCAATATAGCGCTGAACATAGGGCTGAATATCTGGTTCATACTCATATGCCCGTGGCTGGCGGCACAATGGCCCGGACTCATGGACAGCATCTATGATCCTGATTTCGGGATAGGATATATATTCGCATCAAACCTTGTGGCGTCGGCTGTGACCCTGCTGCTTGTGATACCTGAGCTCCGCGGGTTCCGCTGGAGTTTCAATGCCTCGCTGTGGCGCGAGATGCTCATTTACAGCGCTCCGCTCCTTGTGCTCGGCATAGCCGGAATAATGAACCAGACATTGGACAAGATATTATATCCGTGGTTGGCCTCCGACCGCCCCGACGCCATGTATGAGCTGGGCATATACGGAGCCAACTACAAGATAGCCATAGTGATGGTGATGTTTATACAGGCTTTCAGGTTCGCATACGAACCATTCATCTTCGCCCAGAACAAAGCCCGTGGCGGCGACTCCGTAAAAGCCTACCGCGATGCCATGAAATACTTCGTGATCTTCGCCATGATAATATTTCTCGGAGTAATGTCGTATATCGACATTCTGAAGTATTTCATCTCGCCGCGCTACTTTTCCGGACTGAAAGTAGTGCCGGTGATCATGATGGCTGAATTTTTCTTCGGAGTGTTCTTCAACCTGTCGCTATGGTACAAGCTGACCGACAAAACCATATGGGGAATGTGGTTCTCGCTTACAGGACTTGCCGTGACAGTGGCAGGCAATGTGCTTTTAGTGCCCCGTTTCGGTTACATGGGCTGCGCATGGACAGCTTTCGCCTGTTACGGGGTAATGATGCTCGCCAGCTATTTCACAGGCCGGGCAAAATATCCCATAGGCTACGAAACCGGGCGGCTTACAGGCTATGTGGTTCTGGCACTGGCTCTATATGCCGTTTCCCGACTGCTTGCCACATCTTCACAATGGGTCAATATGCTGCTGATATCCACCCCGCTCCTCATAATATATATTGCTGTAGTGTTCCGCATCGAACGTCTCGGCATAACCAAACTCATACCCCTGAACCATGGAAAATAAACAACCTCTCCGCGTAACGCTGGTCTGCAACAGCGACCTTATGGGAGGCGCCGGCGTGGTGACATACAGGCTCATGCGCGGACTCCGCAACGCCGGAGTGGACGCACGCCTCATAGTATATACACGGCTCTCCGACAACGACGAGAATGTAGACCTTATAGGCACACGGTTCCTGCGGGGATGGGTGTTCATGAAGGAGCGCCTGAAAATATTCCTCGCCAACGGATTCAACCGCGAGAACCTTTTCAAGGTGTCGATTGCCGACGAGGGATTCGCCCTGCACCGCCACCCATGGGTGAAGGGAGCCGATGTCATAGCCCTCAACTGGATCAACCAGGGATTGCTGTCGCTCGACGGAGTAATAAAAATAGCACGCCTCGGCAAACCGATAGTATGGACCATGCACGACATGTGGAACCTCACCGGTATCTGCCATCATGCACATTCCTGCACAGGATATCTGAAGGAGTGCGGCGCCTGCCCGCTGCTCAAAGGGCACGGCAACAAGGACCTAAGCCACCGTGTATGGCTGCGCAAACGGCGCCTCTATGCCACCACCCCCATCAAGTTCGTGGCAGTAAGCAACTGGCTGGCTCGCAAATGTGCCGAAAGCTCGCTTATGCGCGAATGTGACATAACGGTGATTCCCAATTCTTTCCCTACATCGTCATTCCACACCTCGGTAAGCACGCCTCCGTCGTGGAAAGTGGAATATAAACGCAATGTGATAGTGATGGGAGCGGCCCGTCTCGACGATCCAATAAAAGGGCTCCCCATTGCCATACAGGCACTCAATATAATATTCAACGCACGCCCCGACATAGCCAACTCCACAATGGTAGTGTTTTTCGGCGACATACGCGATGCCTCTATTTTAGACTCGCTGAACATATCGCACGTGCATCTCGGCCGGATAAACGACCCGCGACAGCTGCGTGAGATATACGCGGCCAGCAACATAGTGCTCTCCACGTCGCTTTACGAGACCCTTCCGGGGACTCTTATCGAAGGACAGGCCGCAGGATGCATTCCGGTATCATTCGGCAAAGGGGGCCAAAGCGACATAATCGACCACAAAGTGACGGGATACATAGCCGAATACAAGAATCCGCAGAGCGTGGCCGACGGCATAATATGGGCCATCGAACATCCGGTAGACCGTAAAACGCTGCACAAAAGCGTGATGGAGAAATTCGACGAAAAAATTGTGGTGCAGCGGTATATCGAACTGTTCAACTCATTGACCGGCAAAGCCTGACCTCCACGGATGCGCCATCACTTCACCTGGGTAAGCTGATAAAGGGCCAAAGCGGCGGAAACAGCCACATTCAGTGAATGTTTGGTCCCGAACTGGGGTATTTCTATACACACGTCGGCCATATCCACTATATTCTGCCCCACTCCGTCCACTTCGTGACCTGCCACAACAGCCACTTTCTCGCCGGCTCCGGGCCGGGAAAGCGGCAGCGAAACCGATCCCTCTACCTGCTCAAGGACTGCAATTGTCCAGCCGTCACTGCGCAATTCGGCGATACATGACTCCGTGTCGGGGTAATATTTCCATGCCACGGAATTCTCCGCGCCCAATGCCGTTTTATGAATTTCAGCCGAGGGGGGACACGCCGTTATGCCGCACAACATCACTCCCTGCACAGCAAACCCGTCGGCGGTACGGAATATCGACCCTATATTGTTAAGCGAACGTATGTTGTCAAGCACCATCATGACAGGAGCCTTGGCCTTGGCGCGGAATTGCTCCAAGGTGTCGCGCCGCAGATCCCATATAGTTTTCTTTTCCATTGCTATATAAACATTTAAATGAATGAGCCGCTCCGTATCAGCTCAACGGCAAAATCGATCATCGTATCATGTCCCAGCATTGCTTCGGCGGGATCCATATCAACCTTGCATCCATCGCTCGGCGGCACCCCCTGTTCGGTCGACTCCCCTGCCGCATCGAGGATGGAGCATGCCGAAAACCGGACACCCCACCCGTTGGGAAGTTCGGAGTTAAACGGCATTCCGCTGCCTCCGCCGCTCACATCACCTACGAGACGGACACCCGGCACATGCTTCATCACAGCCACAAAATTATTGGCAGCCGAGAAAGTGGAACGGTTCATAAGCACCACAACAGGTTTTCGCCACACTATATGGCCTCCCGAAGCCGGTTTGTAATAGTAGGCATAGGGTTTGGAGAAATCGTCATGCCCCGGCCCGGTTTTATGCATTATGTAACCTGCCTTTATCTCACGGTCGATGAAATGGCTCACTATGGTTTCCACATTGGTGAGATCGCCACCACCATTGTCGCGCACATCAATTATCAGTCCCTGTGCGGTAGCGAGGAAATCAAGTATATAGTCCATATTTCCCGAACCTACGGGATCGGAGAACGAGCCGTAATGCATATATCCCACATTAGGGGTAAGGTAACCGTAATCAATTCCACACACGGACCGGTAATTGAAATTAAAATAGTATTGCTCAACAATGCGAGCGTCGTAATTCTGTGGATAATCGCTCCACCATTTACGGTAATAGGAGGTCTCGAATGGGGATATAAGATTGGTGTGGCCGTCGCGGAGCTCTCCGAGCATATCAGCGCACACCCTGAAAAGTTCCTGCGACGTCATCCTGTCGCTTACTTTCGCCACATAGCGGTCATGCACCCCGGCCCAGTCCACATCCTTGCTGCCGAAAAAGCAGTAATGTTCATCCATGATCTGCCATAGGGCCTCGAAATTACCCCGCGGATCATCGGTATATTCAGGCAAGTCATGGCAGGCAGCCGTAAGCCATAGCAGGGTTACAGCCCCAAATGCCCTGATTATATCAGCTATTCTCATTCCGTATTCAATAAAATGCATTGATCACTTGGGGATCGGGGCCGGCACTGCGGCGCGGATCAAGGCTCATCCATTCGCCCGAAACACCTATGACAAAAGCATTGGTGATGTTGCGCGAAGTTATATCATTGACCTTGGTCGACAATATATTGCCACGGTAACCGATGCGCAGGGCGGTAGCGCCGAAACGAAGGTCGGCCGTAAACAGATTTTCCATCCTGAAATAGGTGCCCCACCATGCGCAATGGGCCAGCCCGCTGCGGTTGCCGAGATAGATCTCATAGTACAGCTCACCGTAATCAGGCGAAAAAAACGCGCCTACAACAGGAAGCGACATCTGATAACGCAAGGTGACGGGCACACGCCCCATTTTGAAACGCCATGTGGCATAAGCCGACATATCAACCGTCCATGAGGCTTTGGCCGAAGCGGGATTGTTGCCGTTACGGTCGTTATAGACACATCCTGCCGTTATGGATGTGGCAGGACCGACACCCACTGTGAAACCGTACGGCAATGCCTTACGCCACAGCATGCCCCACGAAAGGTTTAGCCCCGCATACCACATTGTGGCATTCCGGGCCGGGTTGTCAGTGCTCTCAAGCTCAAGCCGTCCATCAAGACGCATTACCCATGTCCGGGGGTTGAAACCCATCGCCTGCCATCGTTCGTAACCCAAGGCGGTAACCCATCCGCCGTAACGGAGCGGAGTAAGATAAGTGTCGGCAAGATTCGCTCCGCCTGCCTCAAGGGTGTAGGCGGAAGTGACAGGGCGCACTACCCTGACACTGTCGGCCGGTTCGGCTCCACATGGCAATACGGCCACAGCAGCCACAGCACTAATCCACCACCGGCTCTTCATCTGCTGATTGAGTATCGAATATAGATCCTGCAAAACCGTCCTCCTGCTCGGGCAGTTCATCCGTTTCGGGCTGAGGAGGTTCAGGTTCGGGCACAGGTTCAGGCTCGCGTTCCGTGACACTGCCGAGGGCATATACAGTAAGCCTCTTTCCCTTGGCTTTCAACGATTTTACGCCTATAAATTCAACGGCGTCCACCTCCACAGCCTCACGGTGCGCGTCATCGCCCGAGAAAGTGACATCAAACACCGGAGCCGGATTGCCGGTAAGAAGGATAAGCTGCGAACGCACGTTGTCGCCGATAAAACGCTGCTTACGCGGCGAAAGCTCGAAACAGAACCGCTTGACATAGGGATAACCCTGATCGGCGTCATGCAGCACGGCAGTCCACACTTTCTGCGGATCGAATTTCTCAATGCGCAATATATTGTCCTCATAATGGTTGGTAGCGTCATACGACGAGGTGTAATATTCACCGCTGCGGAGCACCACAAGCAGCTTGTCATCGCCAAGGAACTCGCCGATATATTTACCGCGGCCGTCGTAATTGAGGCGCAGCACATCCGGATCGAACCATACTTTCAGCCCACCGAGAGTAGAAACCCCTTTCTCCTTGAGCGAGAAACGCGCCACCTCGTTCTTGGTCACTATATTGCCCATAGCACCTTTGCCTTTCACCCCGAGTGTGCCGAAATCAACATCGAATGTAAGGGTCTTCAACCTGAGTTTAGGCTTCAGGGTGACCTTGACCACCTCGGCCTCTCCATTAGGGTTGGCCGTGAACCACGTCACTCTCGTGCCGGGCTTGCCGGGAGTAAGATTGTACTCCTTGTCGCGTGTCACACCCGTAACGGCAAAACGTTTCATGTAGTAGACCCCGTTTTTACCGTTCTGATATATGGCATTATAGATAGTACGACTGTCGCCACGCTTGAACACGCCAACCCACATTACATTCTTGCCCGTGAAGAATTTCTCCTGCACCTTGACCACTTTATAGCGGCCGTCGCGGTAGAAGATTATTATATCGTCGATAGAGGAGCAGGCACACACAAATTCGTCCTTTTTCAGGGCGGTGCCTATGAAGCCTTCCTCCCGGTTGATATACAGTTTCTCGTTGACCTCGGCCACTTTGGCAGCCTCGATCGAATCAAAGCCGCGGATCACAGTACGCCTCGGGTAAGCGGCTCCGTATTTTTCCTTAAGCTTCAGGAACCAGTCGATGGTATAACCTGTAAGATTTTCCAAATCGGCCCGCAGGGCTGCGATGCGTTCATTATACTCGGCTATCAGGCGTTCGTTCTGGTCAAGGTTGAATTTCAGTATACGGCCCATCCGTATTTCAAGAAGCCGCTCTATGTCGTCACGTGTGACCTCACGCACAAGCCGTGGCTTCCACGGCTCAAGACGCCGGTCAATGTGATTGAGCGCGGCTTCCTTGTCGGGCGCCTGTTCGAAGTCCTTGTCCTTATAGATGCGCTCGGTGATGAATATGCGTTCAAGCGAGGCAAAATGGAGCAGCTCGCGCACTTCGTCGATCTGTATCTCCAGTTCGCGTCCGAGAATACGGCGGGTCAGTTCCACATTGTGGCGCAGCACATCGCTGACACCGAGGAAATGAGGCTTGCGCTGGGAGATCACACAGCAGTTGGGCGACACGGACACTTCACAGTCGGTAAAGGCATAGAGGGCGTCGATGGTCTTGTCGCTCGACGTGCCGGGGAGCAGATGCACAAGTATGCGGGCCTGTTCGGCTGTGTTGTCATCCACCTTGCGGATTTTTATCTTGCCCCCCTCAAAAGCCTTGAGGATGGAGTCAATCACCGTGCCGGTGGTCTTGCCATAGGGGATCTCGGTAATGGCAAGAGTCTTGTTGTCAACCTTTTCAATCTTGGCGCGGATTTTCACCGCTCCACCCCGCTCGCCGTCGTTGTAACGCGACACATCAAGAAAACCGCCGGTAGGGAAATCCGGATAGAGTGTAAACTCCTCACCACGGAGAGCAGCCACAGCCGCATCGATTATCTCATTGAAGTTATGGGGCAGAATCTTGGACGACAGCCCCACGGCTATGCCTTCCACACCCTGAAAAAGGAGCAGAGGGAATTTGGCCGGAAATGTCACAGGCTCCTTTTTGCGTCCGTCATAACTCAAGGTCCATTCGGTGACTTTCGGATTGTAAAGCACCTCAAGGGCCAGAGGCGAAAGGCGTGCCTCGATGTAACGCCCTGCGGCAGCGGAAGCCCCTGTAAGTATGTTGCCCCAGTTGCCCTGTGTCTCCACAAGGAATTCCTTCTGGCCGAGCTGCACCAGCGCCTCATATATCGACGCATCGCCATGCGGATGATACTGCATGGTGTTGCCCACAATGTTGGCCACTTTGTTGAACCGCCCGTCGTCAAGAGTCTTCATTGAATGAAGAATGCGACGCTGTACAGGCTTAAGGCCGTCGTCGATATGCGGCACGGCACGTTCGAGAATGACATAGCTGGCATATTCGAGAAACCAGCTGCGGTACATTCCCCGGAGGTGCATTCCGTCACCTGCCGGAGAGTCATATATCCGTGCTACCGATGGAATATCAGCGGCAGGGGTGGAATCCGGAGCGTCGGTGAGTTCTTCGTCAATGTGGCTCATGGGTCAAAGGTCAATTAAATCAATTCCTAACTTGCTATGCAAATTTACAAAAATATCCCCAAGCATACAATAACAAAGCTTTGCTCCCGGCACATTACATAAAAATGTCGGCGCCTGTCATCACGACAAACGCCGAAATAGCCTTAAATCTAATACCTTGAAAAACACAGTGCAAATATAGTAATTTCAATATACCAAACACTTCAGGCATAAGTATGTTCAGAAGAAACGGCCTTGTTAACATTTTTTATAAGACCTCTCCGTGAAAAAAATTGTAATTTTGAGCCATTGATTATGGCAGAGCCGAAGATCCCCACTATAATACCCTACGCATGAGAACCCGCATATTAGTAATCGACGACGAAGAACCTATTACCGAAATCCTGAAATACAATCTTGAGAAAGAAGGATATGAAGTAGATTGTGCCTACAGCGCCGAAGAAGCTCTGACTTTAGATCTGTCACGCTATTCGCTGTTTATAGTAGACATAATGATGGAGCGTCTTAGCGGTTTTGATTTTGCAAAAGCAGTGCGGAACAATACCGACATAGATACCGTGCCCATAATATTCTGCTCGGCACTCAACGGCGAGGACGACACAGTGATGGGCCTTAACATAGGCGGTGACGATTACATAACCAAACCGTTCGTAATACCGGAAGTGCTGGCAAGAGTGCGCGCCGTGTTGCGCCGAAGCACCATAACACGCATATCGGATGAAACGGCAAACCAGAGCGACTATGAAAGCGACGTGACATTCCATGACCTGAGAATAGACCGCAACCGCAAGATATGCACTCTCGACGGCGAACAGCTCAACCTTACAAAAACGGAATTCGAACTCCTGCTGTTCTTCCTTACCAACCGGAACCGCATTTTCTCACGCGAGGAAATAATCCAGAAAGTATGGCCCGACGATGTGGTAGTGACCACCCGCACCATCGACACCAACATAACACGCCTCCGAAAGAAAATAGGCCGTTACGGCAATTACATCATAACCCGACTCGGATTTGGCTACGGTTTCAAAGACACCGACTGACTATAAGAAGCATAAACGTTTCTCATTTCTCCACATGAGCTACATGTGGAGAATATTCACGCCTACCATAATGCTGGTGTGGATTGCCATGGCCATAATGGCGGTCAACCAGTACCGGCGCGAAAGGGAGTACCGTCTTGAAACAATCCGTGTACAGCTCAACCTGATCAACGAGCGCATCATCGACGCTTACCGGAACGACTTTGAGGTAAGACCGTTCATCACGTTCATAGCGAACATGTATAATGAAACGGCTCTTGACGACGTGCGCATATCGGTTTACGACGAGGAATATGACCGCCTGATCTATAATATAGGACAACGCCTGCTCCGATCCGAATCGGATCAACCGAAGATAATAGAGACCGTCTACGACACCGATTCGATACCCTCGATAGCCGGATCCGAAACCGTGAGACGTTTCCTCACGGTGGAAACCGAAAGTCCCGATGGCAAAATATCAGTCATTTCGGCCATTCCGTCGGAACAGGTGGAGGAAGCCACGGCAATAGCGCCCGGCCTGTGGCTGTTCATCTTTTCCATGGCTGCCGTGGCTTTTGTAGTGGTGTATTTCACTACACGCCTGCTGACACGCAACATAACACTGATGCGAGACTTCGCCAACAGAGCCGCCGCAGGCGAACCGATCCCTTACACCGACGAATTTCCCCACGACGAACTCGGCGACATAGCAAGGCAGATTGTGAAACTCTACGAGAACCGCGCCGAGGACCGCCGGCGCCGCGAACGCGAGCATGAGATAGCCCTGCATGCCGTGGAGGAGAAAGCCCGGCTCAAACGCCAGCTCACCAACAACATCAACCATGAGCTGAAAACTCCCATAGGAATAATCAAAGGTTATCTCGACACCATACTTGCCGACTCGTCCATGAGTCCCCAGACAAAGGAACACTTCCTGACCCGTGCCCGCGCCAATGTGGACAGGCTCGTGAACATGATGAATGACGTGTCAACCATGACCCGTCTTGAGGAGGGAGGCGAGAACATAACCCTCACGGATGTGGATCTGCATGATATTGTGTATGCCATAGCCAACGATTACGAACAGGCCGACTTAGGAGCGCAGTCAAAACTGAAATTCACTTACGACATACCTCTCAACTGCCATGTGCTCGGCAACACCACCCTCATAAATTCGCTGCTTCTCAACCTGATGAAGAATGCCACAATCCACTCACAAGGCACGGAGATGAAGTTTGTCATGACCGATGAGTCGGAGGATTTCTACACATTCTCATTTTCCGACAACGGCATCGGCGTGAATCCGGAAAATGTGCCGTTCCTGTTCGAACGGTTCTTCCGCATTGACGAGGGGCGCTCACGCAAAGCCGGAGGCACAGGCCTCGGACTTCCGATTGTACGCAAGATAGTGCTTGCACTCGGAGGAGCTATTTCGGTAAAGAACCGCACGTCGGGAGGACTGGAATTCATATTCACATTTCCAAAATGGAAAAACCAAAGCGCGAAACGCAAAGGGAATCCGCCTCGGCCCGAATAAACGCTACCATTGTCAACCGCTCGGTTATCGTGGCATTTGCTGCGGTAACGGCAATCATATACTATCTTTTTCCTTGGTCGGGTGACGATGTATGGTATTCGGTACATCTCGCCGACTGGCTTGAAGGGCGCGACACTTCCTTCATTCCATGGCAGGCCATAGCCGACACATGGGAGGAGCATTACCTATACGACAACATCCGCATGGGCGACAATATCCTGCCGTTCATGCTCATCATGCCCAAGTGGATCAGCGCCATAGCCCTCGGGTTATGTGCTGGAGCCATGCTGATTTTCGCATCGAGACTGGTTAATGCCGGCAGCAACAGTCCGTTACGACTGGCCACGGTGACACTGCTGCTGACCTTTTTCCTGCCATGGCACGAAAATATGTACTGCCTTGCCTATGGGGTAAATTATGTGGTGTCGTCGGTGCTGACACTCTATGTGCTCTACAAGTTCCTGCTTGAAAAAGATCCGCATCCAGGCCGCACTGTAAGCATGGCGGCTCTGCTCGGACTATGGCACGAAGGCTTTGCCGTGCCGCTCATAATCGCCCTGTCTGCCGCATGTATCATTTGCCGCATGTCATCCCGCCGCCGGTGGTGGACAATAGCAGCCATTGTGCCCGGAGCGCTGATACTGTGGCTCAGCCCGGGTCTGGCAGGAAACACCAACCACATGTTCGCCCAACTCAATCCATACAATATCCTCATTACTATAAAATCAAATATTCCGTTCCTTATATGGGCGGTGACATGTTCCATAGCCCTATGGAAACATCCGGAGGCCCGACGTGGCGAAGCCCCGTGGATAATAGTGATGCTGACCGTGGCGGCCATTGTGTGCTACATCAATTTCCATATAATACGCGGCGAAAGGGTGTCATGGCTGCTGATAATGCTCAGCCTCATAGGAATAGCCCGCTCATTGTTCATACTCTGGCCCGGGACGCACCATAAACGGGCACAATCGTTGGCAGCAGGAGCCATATACCTGATCATAGCAATACATTTCGGTGCCGCAATATCTGTCACCGCCCAACAGCGCAAGGCCATGGACGAGGCAGTGGAGCATCTGCGCAATCATCCCGATGAACCGGCATTCACGGACATGCGACTCGTGTACCAGATGCCGGTAATGGCATGGCGCAAACCGTGCTCCATGCTGTGGGAGCGTAACAAACAGGAGATGCGTGTAAGATATTTCAGACTGCCTGAGGACTGGCATGCGCTACGCCTCCCGGGAGCCATACTTCCGGAAGCTTTGCGCGATCTGAGGCCCGGAGCGGGAACACCGGTGCCAGGCTCGGCCGGAATAAGGGAAAAAGATGGCTATTACTATATGGAGGGCACATTTACCGGCCCGTGGCAGCTCTATGTCGACTACGGCATATTCACCAAGCTTCTGCCGGTAGAGCCTATAGAGTTCACGGCCTCCGACTCACGCACCTACACCCATATCATGATCTCGTCGTACTATTTCCCGTATTTCGCCCTCAGACCCAGGGCTTTACACAGTTCAGACCCATCACATCAACATGAGCATGCCGCCGAGAGATAAAACTACCATCTGCCGGACAGCCTATGTGGCACTGCTCGCGGCTTTCGGAGCCGTACATGCGGTGATATATTATCTGTATCCATGGATGACGGATGACGTGTGGTACAGCTACTACCTACACGACTACCTCGAAGGTCTCGACACCGCTTTTCCGTGGCAAGCCATACTCGACACCTGGACCGACCATTATATGACCGACAACGGCCGCCTCGGCAACATACTGCTGCCGCTGCTGCTTATAGCCCCGAAATGGATAGCGGCAACAGCACTCGGCGGGTTCACGGCATGGATTGCAGCGGCAATGACGCGCTTGGCGCCCGGCCGGCAACGGAGCCTTAGCCTGCTGACCCTGGCCATGCTGCTCGTGTCATTCGCCCTGCCGTGGCACGAATGTATGTTCGGAATATGCTATGGACTGAACTACATTGTGCCCTCGGCGCTTATGCTCGTGGCCGTGAGGATATGGATGGAAACGGAAGACAGGCACATATATACCGGATGGCTGCTGTGTCTCGTCATAGGATTCTGGCACGAAGGCTTCGCCGTGCCGCTCGGCACAGGCCTCGCGGCTTCAATGATATTTTTCCGCAGCATGAGGTCATGGAAACGCGTCGGCATGATTGCTTGCCTTCTTCCAGGATTCGCATGGCTTGTCAGTTCGCCCGGATTTTTTCATGACACCGAATCCTACGGACTGTTTCCCCCGTTGCTCAACTGGGCCGTGGTGGCAAAGCTGCATGTGGCGCTGATAATATACCTCATTCTTGTGTGCGTGGATGCAATGCGCCAACGGAGGATTAAAATCGATACCATCACAGTGATAACGTTGGGCGTGGCCCTGATGTCGATGTACATAAACGTGAGGGTTCTGCGCGGAGAACGGCCCTCATGGCCGTCGCATGTAATGGCTTCGGCGGCAATAGTGGCGTTGTGCGGGCGGATGCTTCCAACCTCCTGGCTAAACCTGACGAAACGCTCACTTATCGCCATAATTGCTGTAATCGCATTGCTGACAGTGCATTTCGGAGTCACTATACATTACACCCTGATTCTCCGCCGCGGCATGGACCACGCTGTTGACCAGCTCAGAGCTGATCCGCATGCCACAGCCTTCACTGAGATAACGCTACCCGAACAGCAACCGGTAATAGCATGGCGCAAACCCATGAGCGAGGCATGGAATCCGTGGGTCAACCATAATCTCGCACGCTACTTCCGCATAAAAGATGCACTCGCCGACCGCAATGAAGGTAATGTAATGATCGCCCCGGAGGCCCTGCGTAAAGCAGGACCTAAAGCCGGACACCCAGTGGCGGGAGGCACGGCATTGCGTGAAATTGACGGCCATATGTTCCTCCCCGCCGACAAGGAAGCCCAGACACGCTACCTTGTGGATCTCGGAGTAGTGAAGAAAATAACCGATGTAGAATTGCTGCCGTTCAAAGCCGATGACGGGAAAACATACTATTACGTGGTGCCCCGGCTGAGTTATTTCCCGTATTTTTTCTTCCGTCCGGTGTCGTGGCACTATGTGGAAAATGCGCCTGACGCCCTGCGTTATATCTTTGACATAGAATAATCCGCCGTTTTATCCATGCATTTGAATATTTTGTGTAACTTTGTGGCAATATAGCAATCTCAGTGCAATA
>OGXX01000584.1_pt1 | contig 40250 bp, 31 predicted proteins | sample 1576301 | NCBI WGS metagenome assembly OGXX01 (sample SAMEA3541469, study PRJEB24748) | human gut metagenome | biome: human gut; feature: human-associated habitat; material: faeces | place: China | collected 2012
AAAAAGATGCAGCTTAAAGAGAGCTCGTTCATCAATATTCTCGGCCGCCTGGACGCCTCCGGCGAGTACTATACCTTTCATAACAGAGAGTTGTGGTAATGGTTATGGATTAACGGTTTTTATACATCTTATCATAATAGTCCTGATATTCTCCGGATGTGACACTGTCCACCCATTCGCGGTTGTCGAGATACCATTTCACTGTTTTCTCGATACCTGTGGTGAAAGGAGTTTCGGGATACCAGCCTAATTCCACTGCTATTTTAGTAGGATCTATGGCATAGCGCATGTCATGGCCTGGACGGTCGGTGACAAATTCTATCAGATCTTCGGTGATGGTGTCTACCGGATTCGCAAGCAGTGACTGATATTCCGGAGTTTCCTCCATGATGCGGCGCACTATTGCTATCACTGTCTTTACAATGTTGATATTCGACTCCTCGTTGAATCCGCCCACATTGTAGACTTCGCCTATACGGCCTTTGCGCAGCACCATATCGATGGCTTTGGCATGATCTTCGACATAAAGCCAGTCGCGCACATTCTCACCCTTGCCGTACACGGGTAGCTTCTTGCCCTCGAGTATATTTTTTATGATAAGGGGGATAAGTTTTTCGGGGAAATGATAAGGCCCGTAGTTGTTGCTGCAACGGGTTATGTTGATGGGTAATCCGTAGGTCTCGTGATAAGCGAGGGTTATTAGGTCAGCCCCTGTTTTTGCGGCTGAATAAGGTGAGCGGGGTGAGAGCGGAGTTTTTTCGGTAAAGAATCCTTTGCCGAAGGTCTTGAGATTGTCGCGGCCCTTCACCACATTTTTTACATCATCCTCAAGATGCAGCTCGCATGCCTCGTCGAAATCTTTGGGCAGCGATCCGTAAACCTCGTCAGTGGATATCTGGAGATAACGTTTCCCATCTTTGTATATGTTATGTCCCTGTGCATCCTTGCCTTCAAACCAAGCCTCACGTGCGCAGTCCAGCATGTTCTGGGTGCCGAGAATATTGGTCTCAAGGAAAAGGCGTGGATTGGTTATGCTGCGGTCAACGTGGCTTTCAGCAGCAAAATTCACCACATAATCCGGGTCAAATTCTTTCATCAGCCGGCTTACAAGTTCTTTATCGCCTATGTCACCTTTCACGAAAGTGACATTCTCCATTTCCATTTCATCCTTGATTGTAAGCGGGTTGCCGGCATAGGTCAGTGCGTCGAGTATCAATATCTCCACATCGTTACCATAACGATTGAGAAGATATTTCACAAAGTTGGCCCCGATGAAACCGGCGGCTCCTGTTACGAGATACTTTTTCATTTTGGGTGGTTGAAAACTTATTGGTTCAAAAAACGCTGCAATTTACGAAAAAAACCTGATATACATAAATAAATAAGAGCGCTAAGAATCTTAGAGATTATGCAAAATTGGATAATGTTGTGCATAATATTCTGATATACAGTGTGCTGTGTATTGTGGCAATGTCGGGGTTCTGTCGGTAATGCAATTTATGCTGACTCGAAGCAGCTTCTGGATAGATAAATCTGTCAAAATATTGATAAATCCTTATATTATTTGTAAATTTGTTGCGAGTCAATCTCGGATGTGTTATTTTGCTATGGAGAGACCCGGAATTATACATCCTGAGGACTTAAATACATAGCATTCATCTATCCATGGTTTCTCACACAAATTACATTTCTTAAGTATGGGGAAATTTTTTAACTTATCCGTTGGATTGTCAGCGACATTGATGCTGCTGTCATCCGTGCCGGCACTTCAGGCCCAGGCCTTGCGTCACGAAGCGGAAAGTCCGGCAACAAGCCGGCTGCCTGTCGCCACACAGTTGGAGCCAAAGGGCATGAACACTCGCCCGGCCATGCCGAGGTCGTCGTTCGGAACATCTCCGCAACTGTTGTCAGGGCTCCGGAGCCGTCAATGGCGTCCTGCCGCACCATTGAAAATCAGCGGCACAGAATCAAAAGTTTATGGGTGTCTTATATTCTCCGACGATCTTTTCACATATGATCTCGGGATATATGCCTTCGGGCTTAACGGCACCAAGGATATGACACTGGTGGAGCCGAATATCCGGTGTAACGGAGGCGGAACCTACGCAAACGGTAAATATTATTATTGCGAGTGGGTTACCACAGATCAGCTTAATGCCTACACATTCATATTCGATGCCGACACGTGGGAGGTGCTGCATGTAGGCGACGGCGACGCCACAATCATAGCCCACGATATGGATTATGACCCTATATCGAACAAGATATACGGTTCGTTTATCGGCGAGGACGGCCAGGAATGGGCTGAACTGGATATGGAAAGTTACCAGCGCACTACAATCGCCCCATTGGAAAAGGAGATAAACGCCGTGGCTTTCAATGCTGCCGGACAGGCTTACGCGGTGGGTTATGACGGTAACCTTTATAAACTTGACAAGACTGACGGTTCTATGACGCTTGTAGGATCTACGGGGCTGAATCCCTATTATCCTTCATCCGCTACATTCGACAAGGCCACCGGCCGCATGTATTATACACTGAGTGCCGAATATGTGTCGGGGCTGTATGAGATAAACCCTGCTAACGGCAACGCCACCCTTATAGCGAATTTCGATCTCAACGAAGAGGTATGCGGGCTCTATTTCCCCACAGCTGCTGTTGCTCCGGTTGCTCCGGCAATGCCTGAGGGGGCGGCGCTTGATTTTGTAGCCGGGGAACTTACCGGCAAACTGCGTTTTACCGCACCGTCAAAAAGTTTCGGCGGAGGCAATCTGTCGGGAACACTCAATTATACCGTCACTATGGACGGCACGCGCATAGCCATAGGTTCTGCTGCTCCGGGTGAGTCAGTGGCGGTTGATGTTACGGTACCGGCGTCAGGCTCCTATAATTTCATAATAAACACATCAAACGTAGGCGGCAACGGCCAGCCGGCATATCTCAACGGCTATATAGGCTATGCCAAGCCACAGGCGCCCTCGGCTGTGTCGCTCATATATGGTGACAACACATTCACTTTGGACTGGCAGCCGGTTACCGCCGCCGCCACCGAAGGTAAGTTTAATGCCGGGGATATTACTTACACAGTTACACGTTATCCCGGTGCTGTTACAGCAGCCGAAGGATTGAAAACCTGTTCATTCTCCGAGCCTGCTGAGATAGGGGCTTCCGGATCGCAGTATTACTATACGGTGGAGGCCGTCAACGGTGATTGTAAAAGCGTTGCCTCCGAAAGTAACAAACTCGCGTTGCAGATACTTGCACCACCTTACGCCGAGGAATTCTATGATTCGTCCTCACTTGACACATGGACAATAATAGGGCTTGGAGGTGCACCTTCGTCATGGGCCTGGGCCGGTGATGTCGGCTCGTTCGGTGAGATACGTCTCAAAGGCGTGGCTGCATATCCCAAGGATGACTGGGCATTTACTCCGGGGTTGCGGTTGGAGGCTGGGAATATATATTCTTTCTCCGCCGACGCATGGATATGGAACAAGAAGTTCGGTGACGAATTCATAGAAGTGGCTGTGGCTACCGAACCCTCTGAAGAAGGAGTAGTGGCAACGATAGTGCCCAAGACACAGATCACCGTTGAGAAAGGCCCGAATGCAACCACAACGGACACCCAGAAACTTACCGGCGAATTCCAATGTCCGACAACCGGAATATATTATTTCGGCATACATGCCGACTGTCCCAAGGACGGGTGGTACCTCTGTGTGGACAATGTGTCGGTAGGGGCAGGGCAGGTGGCTGCGGCTCCCGCAGCTGTTTCTGATCTTCAGGTAGTTCCTGACCCTGCAGGAGGAATGAGTGCCGGGATATCATTTACCGCACCTTTGCTGTCAGTGAGGGGTGATGAGCTTACGGAAATCACATCGATGACTGTAAGCCGTGACGGTGAGGTCATAAAGACCTTCGCATCTCCGGCTCCCGGCGCAGAACTTAGCTGTTCTGACTCCGGAATGACAAGCGGGCTGCACACATACAAAGTCACCGGCCATAATGGCAACGGCGCCGGAAATGACGCTGAAGTTACGGTGTTCATCGGAGTAAACATACCCTCCGCCCCCTCCGAGGTAAACATAGCCGAGACCGCCAATCCGGGCGAAGTAACCCTGTCATGGCCGGCAGTCACTGTTGACAAGGATGGCCGGACGCTCAACACTTCCGAGGTCACCTATATGGTTGTGGATAACGGTACTGTGATAAAATCAGGCGTCACCGGCACTTCCTGTACTTTCCAGGCAATTGCGGCCGACGGCAACCAGCAGTTTGTGTCCTACTCAGTCTATGCCTCCACGTCGGCCGGACGTTCCGTCAAGGCCACGGGTTCCGGGAGCATACCGGTAGGAATCCCCTATGACCTGCCGTATAACGACTCGTTCGCCTTAGGCGGATATACCCACATTTATAATGTGACTCCTGCCAATCCCGAACTTAGCTGGCGGATATGGTCGGTGGAGGAGATGAAACTTGAAACTCCCGACGGTGACGATTATATGCTGGCTGCCCGCGGATCCAATGTGGATCAGTCGTCGATGTGGAGCACCGGAAAGATAAAGCTTGACGAAAACTCCACATGTGCTTTGTCATTCTATTATTTCGGAATGACGGAATGCGAGAACTATTTCGATGTAATGATCAATGACGGATCGGGATGGACAGCTGTTGAGCGCTATGTTGCCGGATCTCCGCAAGCCTGGCGCAAAGCTACTGTGCATCTGTCGCAGTATAAAGGTAAATCGGTGCAGATAGGCTTCCGGGGCACTGTGGTGACGCATACTATGATAATACTCGACGGCATAAGTGTGGAACAGCTCAATCCTGTCGACCTTTCGGCAGCGGCTATCCGCATGCCGGCACGTTTCAATGCCAATACACCTGTTGAGGTTGAGGTGGATGTGGTCAACAATGGTGCCGAAACCGCCTCGGGTTATACAGTGGAACTTTACCGCGATAACGTCAAGGTGGCCGAAACAGCAGGTACCGATATAGCTTCCGGATCCACAGCCACGGTTACTGTAATGGAGACAGCTCCTGTAACCGCCGGACCTACGGCAGTATATAAAGCTGTGGTGGTGTGTGGCAATGACGCTGACCTGGCCGACAATACTACCGATGAGATAAAGGCCCGCATAGTGCTTCCCAATTATCCTGTGCCGGTTTCGCTTGAAGCGTCCGAAAGCGGGCAATCGGTGGTGCTTGAATGGACTGCCCCCGACCTTGAGTCGCAGCTCCCTGAGCCTGTAACCGATGATTTCGAGTCGTATGAGGCTTTCGGAGTAAACGAAGCAGGCGACTGGAATTTCATCGATGCCGACGGTAGCCGCACATATGGATTCAATGGCGTAGACTTCCCTCATGCAGGTGAGCCTATGGCCTATATCGTGTTCAACAACGAAGGCCCGCAGTTCGACAGCTTCTTCAATGCCGTAAGCGGCCATCAGTTCATGGCCTCGTTTGTGACATATGGCGGAGAGAACGATGACTGGATGATATCACCCCGGCTCTTCGGAAACCGTCAGACTATATCATTCTTTGCCAAGACCTACAATGATTATTACGGGCTTGAATCGTTTGAGATACTGTATTCGACCAAAACCCGTGCCAAGGCTGACTTTGTATCGCTGGAATCTGTGCCGGGTGTGCCTGCCGAATGGACGGAATATTCATTCACTCTCCCTGCCGGGGCCAGGTATGTGGCTGTGCGTTGCACGTCAAAGGACAAAATGATGTTTATGGTGGATGATTTCACCTATGTGCCTTATGGTGCGGAAGTCGAACCGTTGACGCTTAAAGGTTATAACGTATACCGTGACGCGGTGAAGCTTAACGGAGAACTTGTGGCCGGACCATCGTTTACCGATATGGAGCCGCAGTCGCGCGGTCACCAGTATTGCGTCACCGCAGTCTACGACCGTGGCGAATCCGCTCCATCCAACATTGCATCGCTGTCATCGTTAATCTCCGGTGTCGCATCCGAGGGTGCTTGCGTCACGGTTGAGAGCCGCAACGTCATTGTGGAAGGAGCTGCCGGACACAGTGTTTATATCTACGGTATTGACGGACGTTGCATATTCTCCGTATCGAAAGCAGGCGACAGATTGAGTGTACCTGTTCTTCCCGGAGCTTATATAGTTAATGTAGCCCGTAGGCCTGTCAAGGTTGTGGTGAAGTAAATTGTATCATTACACTTTATAGCATAAGCACCCGGCATGATTCAGTGTCGGGTGCTTTGCTATAGGCATAATGCCTCAATAATCATAATCTCTTCATCTCGGCTTCGGAGGCTGAGCCACCTTTATATTTGCTTTGCCTTGGTTGGAAACGATAGATTACGTTGAGCAATATTCCCCGGAAATCATAGGATTGGTTTTTAGTAACGTGTACACCGTAGGTGTTCATTGTCCAATTGTTATTAGCGGTGTTGAAAATGTCGTTTGCCGAAAATTTGACTGTCAGTGCTTTGTTAAAGAAGTGTTTGCTGACGGAGGCATTCATCGTGAAGTATGTGGCACCGAAGCGGTTTGTGTGCATGTCGCCGCGCGACCGGCCGCTCATTGAGGTGGTCATTATAAATCCGTGCGGGAATGTCAGGGTGTTGTCAAACGAATATGAGAATATCGGGCGGTCATATTTTTGTCCCCCTAATCCGAGCCACTGCCGGTAAGCGCCCAAGGTCACATTAGGCATCCAACGCTTTATGTTCTTTTCCCACACTGCATAACAGCTGAAAGCCGTTACATCTATATTTATCGGGTGCATGAGCAGTTGCAGGTTTTGTGCCGGATAAATCTCCTTTACAAATGCGTATGAGTCAAGGCTTCGTGTCAGATCGGCCTGGAGCATGAATCCGTTCCACATTCCGAATAGCTGCACGTTGTGCATGCGCTCGTCGCGTAGGGCCGGATTGCCTCCCTCTATTTCATGCATGCCCACATAGTTGAGTCCGCGTGTCAGTTGGGAGTAGGGTGGGCGTATGGTCGTCATTTTATAGCTCAGGCTCAGTGATGCACGTTGCGAGAATTGGTAACTTAGGGAAATGTCCGGGGTGACGGTATGGTCCTTTCGGCTCATATCCTTGTCCTTGACGCCGTTGAGGGTGAAATTATAGTCTACATAGTCATAGCGGGCTCCGAGGGTCATTGACCAGGGGCCGAATGAGGCGTTCCATGAGGAGAACAGTGCTGCGGAGATCTGGCGTGCGTGGGAGCTGGATGAGGGTATATAGGCGCCTACTTCAGGATTCAGCATAGTGTAATCCGATGCCGTCGAGGTATATGAGTCTTCGGTGCCGATTGTGAACGAGCCTTTCCCGAGCGGAAACTCCGTATAGGCTTTCCCGGCCCAGAGTGTGGAATTCCGGCATTCCGAGGAGGCCACGGCTGGAAGCAGGGCGGCGGGGTAGGATGTTTCTGTGCCGGTGGAGGAATGTGAATGCCGGAACAATCCATCTGCATGAAACAGGTATCTGCCGTTAAACTTATTTTCGTAATACGCATTTGCGAGATGGCTGCGGCCGGTTATAGCCCGGGAAATCACACGGTCAAGCGGAATGTCGGTATCCGTCCACTCCTCGCCGGTGTTGGTGAAATCGGAATGCTCGGGATTGAACCGGTAATAGGCGCCGAATGACTGTGTGTCGCGGGCGAAATTGAAGCCGGCTTTGACAGTTCCGGCATTTACAGGATAATCTGTATGCTGGCTGCTTCCCACAGTGACTGGTGTTCCATTATATTCCAATGTGTTTACTGTAGTTCCACGGGCTTTTGTATGGTCATGGTTAAATGAGCCTGACAGAAAGTAGTCCCACGCTCCGTGCCTGTAATTTAGGTCAAGATAGTCGGATACCGAGTAAGTGCGGCGTTTGCGTAACTGCAGCTGATCGGTGAGTGACAGTCCGCGTATGAAATTGCGTGTGGTTGTGATTCTGATTACGGCGCCTGTGGTGGCAGCATAGGCCGCGCTTGGGGCCATAAGCAATTCCACCCGTTTCAGCTCATCCGACATGAGCTGTATGAGCTCGTTGATGTCACGCATTGGGTGGCCGTTGATATATATTTCAATATTGTCCTTGCCGGTGACCGAAATTTCATTGTCGTGTACATTTATCATCGGCAGGCGACCGAGCACATCCAATGCGTTGCCCGCATTCTGCAATGGTGATCCGGGAATTACCGATACCATGGTGGATCCCTCAAGCCGTGTGACAGGATTGTCCGCTCTTACTGTTATTTCCTGAAGCTGGCGGGCGATACTGTCCGTGGCTTCCTCGGCATGGGCCGCTGACACTGTAAATAATATCAGGCTTACGGCGCATAAATGTGTGAATGATTTTTTTGAGTGCATAGACTTAATGTTTTTTGCACAAAAATACTGTCATATCGCCTCTGCATGCAAAATAATCATCTGACAATGGTAAATGCAAGTTGTTGGTTTATAGGGCTGTATGCGGGCTGTCGTGCTACGTTTCTGACACCGTATGTGGAGGTGCTAAAAAATCGACAGAATTTCGGTAGCCGAGGGTAACCCGGCCTCTGTTATCTTCCCTTTGAGGCGTGATTTCCGCTTGTAGATCACCTCTACCGATTCATCCATCAGCAGGCTGATTGTGCGTGCCGAAAGGCCGCACGCTATGTATACGGCCAATCGGTAATCGCAATCCTTTATGGCGGGATATTCTGTCCTGAGCTTTTCCAAAAGTCCGTTACGGCATTCATTGACTATATGCTGCATTTCGGCAAACACCATGTCGTCCTTCTGTATGGCTTCAATTTCATTTTTTACTTTTGACACGATGGCATTACGTTCGGCTTTTGTGCCTCTTGCCTCATAGTAGGTGCCGCAAAGTGAGTCGATAAGTGCAAACCTGTTGTCAAGCAATCTGTTAAGGGTAGTTTCCAATTTTGACATGTCGGACACTCCACACTGTATCTTCCATCTCAATTCCGATGCCTCGCTTAGCAGAGCTTCGTTGCGGGCTGATTTGATGCGTAACCTCGCCCGTTGCCACATAATGACTCCTATGGCGAGAATCGCCACTATTATTCCGGCAAACAGATACCGTTCGGAACGTATGCGTTCTTTTGCCAGAAAATATTCTTTTTCTTTAGTAAAATATAGAGCGCAGATCAACTCCTCCCGGCTGCTTTCCGGGTTCCCGGCCAACAGCATACTGGCGTTTTTGGCCCGTTTCAGCTCTTCAATGGCATTATGGGCGCTGTAATAATCCAGAGCAATATTTATTATCGTATCTCCGGGAGCGTAAAACCTGTTGGCCGCCATTGCTTCACTGTATAGAAGCGCCCAGCGGGCCATGTCGGCTGAATCATTCAGTTGCGACACGTCGATAGAGTCAAGTTTCTTGAATGCCGCTTCCGGATCGGAGTATATCAGTCGCTGGGCCTCATCAAGTTGCTTATGCCATACGGTAGGCGACATGCAGCCGGTGGCCGCAAACATGATTATCAGTATTACCGGTAATAGCCGCATTGGTTTCTGCTGTGATGAAATATTGCCTTACAGATGCAAATTAACCGTTATTTCATTAAATATCAAATAGCTTTAAACATCTTTAATATCTGACAGCCACTGTGCCCGGCATGAATAAAACTGCTGGTGGCAAATATGTTGTGATATAATTTTGTAGGCTTGGCGGAATTGAGTAATTTTGCAGAAGTTAACTATGAGACCGGTAAACATCAGTTCTGTTTTACGGATTTTATTCGTATGGATCGCAGTTATGGCAGTTGCTGTGACCGCTTTTCCTGCGGCTCCAGGGTGGGTGGAGACTCCCCGCAACGGCACACCCATGGAGCGTTACGACGGTGAAGGTCTTGAAGTGGCCGTAAAGGATCATATGATATATATTTCCACTGACCGTGCGGTGGATGTGAAAGTGTTCACCATATTAGGCCAGCTTATCTCGTCGGAGACATTAGGCCCCGGCACGCATCGCCTGCAGGTGAAATCTCGCGGCATCTATATTCTTAAGGCCGGAAGTGTGACACGTCGTATTACAATATGACACCGTTATCTCCGGATATTATTGATTGTTATATTAGATTCTCAGATATATGAAAGACGCCCTTCTTGTTTTGTCAGGCGGAATGGATTCCACAACCATGCTTTATGAGTTCAAGGATTCGATAGCATTGGCAGTAAACTTCAACTATGGCTCCAATCACAACGCACGTGAGGCCGAATGCGCCCGTTATCATTGCCATGCATTGGGAATTGAGCTGATCGAGATAAACCTCGGGTTCATGGGCGAATATTTCGAAAGTTCGCTTCTTTCGGGTGCTGATGCCATTCCGGAAGGACATTATGAGGATGACAATATGAAATCCACAGTGGTGCCGTTCCGCAACGGTATAATGCTGTCAGTTGCTGCAGGGCTGGCTGAGTCGCGTGGCCTTGGGCGCGTAATGATAGCCAATCACGGTGGCGACCATGCCATATATCCCGATTGCAGGGAGGAATTTATCATTCCCATGGGAAAGGCTATCGAGGCCGGTACATATATCCATGTGCGTCTTGAGGCACCCTACACCCGGCTCACTAAAACCGATATAGCTTTGCGGGGCAAGGAACTCGGGGTGGACTATTCAAAAACGTATTCATGCTATAAAGGAGGAGCCGAACCTTGCGGCGTGTGCGGCACCTGTGTGGAGCGTCGTGAAGCTCTTTCGGCAGCCGGAATAGAGGAATCCTGACCGATGGCCGGATTCAGTGTCAACATACTCGGCTGTGGGTCGGCCACACCTACATCGCGTCATAATCCGTCATCGCAGGTTGTGGATTTCCGCGACAAGCTCTTCATGATCGATTGTGGCGAGGGTGCGCAGGTCAACATGCGGCGTATGGGACTGAAGTTTTCGAGGTTGAACAATATATTCATATCCCATCTCCACGGCGATCATTGCTTCGGACTCCCGGGGCTTCTTTCCACAATGGCCCTTTATGACAAAAGGGGCACTGTTACGTTGCACATATCCGAGGAAGGGCGTGAAGTGTTTGAACCCATGCTCCGATATTTTCTCGGGGAGTGTCCGTTCAGCCTTCAATTCAACATTATACCTGTCAACGAGCATAAGGTGATCTATGAAGATTCATCGTTGATAGTGGAAACTTTTCCGCTCTATCACCGTGTGCCTGCCAATGGCTTCATATTCCGGGAAAAGCCGGGGTTGCGTCATCTTGACGGAGCCGCTGCCAAGTTTTACGGTGTACCTCTTGCTGATATAAAGGCTGTTAAGGAAGGCAAGCCATGGACTGCTCCTGACGGTAGAATCATCCCCAACGAGCTGCTGACCACACCTCCTTCGCCGGTAGCGAGCTATGCCTATTGCAGCGACACTGTGTATGACAGGCGCGTGTCGGCCTTCATAAAAGGTGTGGATGTTGTATACCATGAAGCGACTTATGGCGACGACAACGCCTTTCTGGCAAAAGAACGCGGCCACAGCACAGCCCGACAGGCAGGCCGCATAGCGCGCGGAGCCCATGCCCGTCATCTTATTCTCGGACATTACTCCATGCGGTATATTGATGAGGAACCATTGCGTGCACAGGCCTTGGAGGAGTTTCCGAGTGTGTCGCTTGCCAATGAACTCATGAAATTCAATATCCATTCCTTGGCCGCAGCTGCCGGCCGATAATAAAAGGGTGTGCCTTGAAAGATAATCGGATTTGATCTTTCAAGGCACACTCTTTTGTTATAGTCTTATTGTTTAGATGTCGGCTGGTTCTTTCGTATATGTATAATTCAGCAACACATGCTCGCGTGTTATGTATTTCGACATTTCATAAGCTGATTTTGAGCCTGTAGTGTTGTTCGAACCGTTAAGTCCAAAATGCTGGTTTACCACACCGGCCGCACTCTTTCCGCTTACCGTAGCCAGGATTTTGCAATTGCAGTCATAGTCTTTTCCGGATTCGATTTCGGGCATATTGGCTTTAGGGGTTGCAGTAACATTGCATATGAAAGTTTCGGGAGCATCTTTGTAAGCCATGGAGCCGCTATGTGACCAGTTGGCTGTTATTGTTTCAGTGATGTTCTTGCCATTTTTGTCGGTATATTCAACAGTTATATCGAAAAAGTCAAAATATGTCTGTGCAAGATTTACGGAATAGTCTATCTCGACTGTTGCTATACTGTTGTCGGTAGTTGGGGTGTCGGGGAGTTTGGGATCGTCATCGTCATCTCCGCATGAAGTCAATGTAAAGGATGCAGCCATAGCAAATGCCATTAGTATGGCTGAAAGGAATTTAGTTGATTTTTTCATCGGTTGAAATTTAATTAGATTTATATTTAGCTGTTAATTCCGGGTGCGTTTCGGTGGATTGAGAGTGATCCATCGGGTATATATATAGCCTGAGTACGAATTATTCCAATAATATTTGAACGTGGTGTCCCATGTGGAACAATATGCATAGGCTATATAGTTTACACATTTCATTGTATATTTCCCAGTGGGATTATTTACCACCCAAAGCCATGTATTATGGGTGTCGATAGTGTTGGTGGCAACGGCCGGAGCCTCATAGAACCCTTTTAGCGTGCCCCAACCGTTATAATTAGGCTTGGCATAGGCTACCTCATAAGTCCATTTGGCATTAAGGTGTGCAGCATCCGACTTACTTTTGTTGATAATAGCTACATCCGGAATAGTAACCGTCACACTTTCGGAATAGCTGTAGCCTCCCGATATTCCGGCGGAAGGCCCGGTAGTGCTGAGGCCCACATCTCCTCCGATATTGAATCCCATGCTCACGCTTTCCTGACGTGCATTCTCGGTAGTGGCCGGAGAGGTGGTCTGTATAGTGGCTGAGGGGGTTGAATTGTTTTGGCCATATATATAATGGTCATTCTCTAATCGTGACAGATAGAAACCGTAACAGGTATTTTTCCCCTCTTTCCAGTTTGCTATTTTCATAGCCTGGTTTGATCCGATGATTTCCTGATGAACTGCGTAATAATCGACATTCTGGTCGAATGAATACAGGCTTACTATGGAATATATTATGGTATATGATCCTGATATATTCTTGGCCTTGTCGTGGCTGGGATGTGTGGGATAATAATCTATGGCCACTCTTTGGGCTGCGGCCAGTTGGCTGGCGTCGGACCGGCCGACCGGATTGTGAGGTGCGGAGTTCCCGTTGATCCATATTGCAAGTTTGTCAGCTCTCAGACCATATTGATATGGTGTGAAGTTGTCAAATGACCGCATGTCCTCGGTGTGTCGGATGACCTCTCCGTTATTTCTTTCTATTTCATTATCCCCTTCTGTGATGGTGGTATAGTCCTCAATTGAAGCATGGACATCCTGTACTATGTACTCGTCGTTATGATTGTTGAATATATAGACATCACAGAAATGCTCTTGTCCGGCCTTAGTTTCTTCTTCCACTATAAAACACGGTTCTTCGCCGAGGCTCATTGAAAAATCGTATGCCGTTTTCGGATCTGCTTCGCTCAGGACTATTGATCCTCCACGGTCATACACATCTTTAATAGTCTTACTTTGGGCCTCTGATAGGGATAAAAGCAATCCTCCGTCTATAATTACCGCTTTGGTATCGGGGCCGATCTCATAATCACGCGTTGTGAGCCTGTTGATAAGAGCCGATGTGACCGGGTCAAAGTCATTGCCGATCACAACTGTGGGTACCGTCACTTTCTCTGTTACCATATCTTCTACAGGCTCTCCGGTTTCTTCGTCCGGAATTGACGGGTTCCCCGGTGTCGGGTCATCATCGCTGCATGAGGCGATGGATGTACATGCCATTATCAGCATGATGCACATGCATAGTCGAAAAATAAATTTTAGCATGGTTGTTGTGGTTTATTAATTTGAGGCAAAATTAGAGATTGGAGATATACTTCCGAAAGGATTTCACCCTTATATTGTATTATATGATGTATGATATTTGTCCGGAGGGTTGAAAAAGTTGTTCAATAGAATGTATGATACTTGTCATTGTTCTCATAATCAGTTAGTTCCTAATACTCATCAATTGTATACGAACATAAAGAGATTATTGATATTTTCAATAGCTTTGCATCATGAAAACATTATTATTCCGTTTAGTAGATGACAAAAATTAATTTTTGTCATCTACTAAAAAACAGGATAATATCGGCCGGAGAAAAATCGGAAAATGTCAGAGAGTTGGCCAATGTATCAGCTGCATATGGCAGGATGGTTATAGAGCTTTATGCGGACGAAAATTTTTCGCAGGCCCTTAGTGAAAGCCGGCGCCGCCTTGCAATCATTGACCGTATCGATAAGATCGGGGGTGCTCCGGATGGGTTTACTGATCAACAGCGTGCCTATACTTATGCCAGAATGGCATCATCTGCATATAAAGCCGGAGATTTTGATGCAGCCTCGGATGCATATGAAAAATTCAATAAAACACATTATGGCCAGCTACCCTATGGAAAAGCGTTTATAACTGACTATCTGTTGGAATCACATCAATATTCCGTTTTGCTTGGCAATCTGGCTCCGATATACCATGTATTACACCAAGCGGATACAATAAATGACGACTATAGGAGTGTGCTTTATTCCACAGGTAAAGCATATATAGGATTAGGAAACTTTCAAGAGGGCGCTGATTATATTCAGCGGGCTATGGCCATCCAGGATAGTCTTTATGCCAGAGAGCGTAAGAGCAATGCTAATGAATTGGCGACAGTTTTTCAACTTAATGAAAAAGCTCTGGAGATAGAACGGTCGAAAGCTGAAAGTAGGCAGCGTCAGATATTTCTGATTATAGTTGTCGGCATAGGAGTAATGGTACTCATGGCATTGATTGTGCTTTGGATACAGTATACCGCCACAAAGAAACGTAACCGCATTGCTGTTGCACGGATTGATGAAATCATGTCGCAACGTAACCTTTTGAGAGAGTCAGCAAAGTATGATGAGGGGATAAAGGAAACTGAATATGACCGTTTTCTTGAATTGGAACGGGATATAATCGAAAAAAAGTTTTTCCTGCAACAGGATACCAGTAGGGAGAACCTTGCAGAGCAATTGGGCCTGCCACGTATGGAAGTCGTGAGGTTGATAAAGGATCATACGGGATGTACTCCTAATGATTATATCAATCGGCTTAGAGTGGAATATTCCATTCAGATGATAAAGGAACATCCGGAATGGACTATCGATGCCATTGCCGAGGCTTCGGGATATATGAACCGTGGCACTTATTATAATAATTTCAACAGGCTCTGCGGAATGAGTCCGGCGCAATATCGTAAGCAAACGATTGAAAACGGAGAATAAACTTTGATGACGGCATAATTTTTTGCTGTTATGGGGTTGCATGTCAGGGATTAATTGTATATTTGCACACGGTGACATGCCGTGATGTCGCTTTTTTTACTATAAAACACAAATTCAATAAACCAATGACTGCCGCTCCTTCTATAAAGCTATACGTCAATTCGCGCGACGAGCTTAATATAATACACCTTGAAAAAGTGCTCTTCTGTCGCTCGGAGGATAACTATACCAAGATAACATACACGTCAGGCCAACAGGTAATGGTGCATCTTTCGCTTACGAAATTGCAGGAACTTATCCACATGGTGTGGCGAAAGGATATTCCGTCGCCGTTCTATAGACTTGGCCGCGGGCTGATAATAAACCAGCAGTTTGTAATAGGGCTTAATATTCTGAAGCAGCGTCTTTATATGACTGGGTTCAATGAAAAGACCTATGCTCTCGTTGTAGCCAAGCAAGTTCTCAAAAGTTATCGGGAATTGCTTACAGGTGGTTTCGCTCCTACTACATCAAATTGATATTATCTTTCTGCCGAACCAAAGTCATAACACACATATCACTTATGCAATCACGTTCATTCACAGTAGGCTCCGAAGGAGATCAGAATTTCCGTATTACCAACCGTTTTGTGAGCCGCAGGCATGCACGCATAACCTATCGTCCGGGTCTTGATCATCCATGGCTGATAGAGGATCTTGAGTCCACTAACGGCACCTTCGTGCAGGAACCCGACGGGTCATATATAAGAATTGTATCAAAGGAAGTGGCCGCCGGCACATGGATAAAGCTTGGCGGTGAGAAGTCCGGAGTAGGACACCGCTTCCTTGTGGATCATCTGCTTGGCGAGGCCGACGATTACAATAATGAGTTCCTTATCATAGCCGCAAAACTTGAAGAATACAAGGCCCGTAATGCGGAGGTGGCCGAGATTGCCCGCAAACGGCGTCTTAAATTCCAGGGACTGACACTTGGCGCCACCGCAATCTTGGCTGTAGCGGGAGTTCTGACCGGAAAGCCGTTCATGTATGGTGCTTCCGCTCTTACGGGATGTCTCGGTTTTCTTTCCACCTATCGTGACAAAGGGAGCTTGCAGAAAGAGGTAAACGAAAAATATGCCGGATATTTCGCCTGTCCCTGTTGCGGAAAGCCTCTTTCAGAGTCGGCAATCAACGCAATGGAATGTCAGGCATGCCATACGGCTTATAAACAGTAATTGCCGGATAAGGATATATTCGTCCCTAAAACCCCTATATTCGGCACCTAAATGTGTTGAAAGTTGCGGAAAGCAGTTTACCGCTATAATTTTGTCGGTGTAAACGAAATGAAAAAACAATATAAACCATAAAACCAATTCCATTATGAGCACAGAACTTAACACCCCCGAGAATAATAAGAAAAATATCGATGCGAAATCTCCTCTTCCCGGAGTCGGTATAGTAGGCGGTATGGCCGTTGCCGGCGGCTTGGCTGGAGCGGCTGTAAGCGGAGTATTCGACGGTGATGCGGAGGAAATAGCCTATGCGGAGCCCATTGAAATGGAAGAAAACGCTCCTGAACCCGTTGAGGTAAAGGAAGAGCCGCATAAAGTCAATAAACCGGAAAAACCGGCTGAGGAACGTCCCGAACCGGAACCTGACAAGATTGAGGAAGAACCTAAAACAGACACAACCGACAATGAGGATCTCAGCTATCGCCTTGATATGGAAGAATGGCAACGTGATCTCCCCGAACTTATGCCGGACGTGGTGACAGATGGTGTCCTTGATCCGGAGAAGATGATTGTGGAGCTTAACGATGACGGCACGGTAGCATCCATGACAAGTCTCGAAACAGGCACAATCTATGAAGTCAGCTATGCCGACGGTCAGGCTTATATAACCACCCCTCAGGGCGAAATGATCACAGCTCTTCCCGGTGAGGCTTTCGCCCAGGTGGCCCCCGACATGCCGGCTATTGAAAGCGCACCGGCTGAAGCTGTGCAGCCTGTTGAGATTGCTGCTGTGGAGCCGGCAGTAGAACCTGCGGCTGAAATTACCGAGGAGATGCCCGAACCGGTAGTTGAGATCGCATCACTTCCCACCGAAACAACAACACCGGTGGTGGAAGACAATGAAGCTATAGTGATTGATACCGATCTGCCTGATGCAGCCGAATCCAATATGGCTGAAGTGCTGGACTGATAAGCAACAGCAATATAATACAGATCTAAAAGTAATTAAATATGAAACTAAAACGATTGTTGCTTAGTGCATTCATTGCCATAATCGCATCATCGCTTTTCTCGGCCCTGGCAGGTGACACATACGTAGTCGCCGCCGGGGTTTCGGCTTATGTGAAGGCTCCAAAGCTAAACATATGCGATCGTGATGCAAATGAATTTGCAAAGACTATGAAAAAGGCCGGTTGTCATGTATCGGTTTTCACATCATCCAATGCCACACATGATAATATAATATATGCTATCCGGCGCATAGCTAAAAGGGCTAATCCGGACGATCGGTTTGTATTTTATTTCAGTGGCCATGGCGCGGAAGGAAATCTTGTTGCCTACGACGGAAGCAAAAAGTTCCTGATCCCCTACACGGAACTTATAAAAGAGATGTCGGCTGTGAATGCCGGACAGAAAGTGGCATTTATCGATGCGTGCTTTTCGGGCACTGTCGAGACTGCTTTGGTTTCGGAGCCAGGTGACTGGCAGTCGGATGCGAAAAACAAGAATGTGATACTCTTCATGTCCTCGGACGCCAAGGAATCCTCGTTGGTAAGTAATTTTGCCGGAAACAGTTTCTTCACCCGTTCGGTGCTCAATTGCCTTCAGGGCCTTTGTGATAAAAACCGCGACAAAAAGATAACTATGGGAGAGATGTTCGAATACATATCCGGCGATGTGAAGCGCCGTTCAAAAGGTGAGCAGAATCCTGTCCTTATTTCTTCGCCTGAAAATCTCAATGCCGTGTTTATGAAATGGCGTTAAGTGCGGTTTCATCCCTAAACCCGGATGTTTCACAACTGATCTATTAATATAGTTGCATGTGGGGAACTCTCCGGTTAACTTTGCAATATCAAAAAACATATTTCATCCTCAATAAAAACACAAGTTATGAACCACACTCCCAACATTCCCCCTATACCGGTGAAAGGTGCTGCTGCGGCTGCTTCTACAAAAGGCGGAGCCGCTGTGGCTGCTGCTGTTTCAGCCGCCGGAGGTGCTGCCGCAGGTATCGGAGGCGCCTATATAGCTGAAAAAATAAATGAAGAACCTGTAGAGATAGCCGAGATTGACGAAACGGTTGCTCCCGCATCTCCAAAGGAAGAAGTGAAACCGGAACCGGTGGTGTCGGATCAGCCTGAAACTCCGTCAGCGACAGCTGAAGTTACACCTGCTGCCGAGACTCCCGCACATACCTCGCAGCCTGCCGCAGAACAGCCTGCTCAGAATGTTACCCCATCACAGCCTGCCGAGCAGCCTGTGGCTCCGGTGGAACAGCCTGTGGCAAACAATGAGCCGATAAAGATCGATGACCTTGATGATGTTGACCCCATGTTGCTTGCCGACGAACTTGCCGATGTAGAGCTTATCGACACTGAGGCTGCCGGCGATCCCCGCTTCTTTACACCCACCGATTATTATCAGGCCACCAACATAAGCGGGCAACAGGAAGCCGTGGTTGCAGCCCAGCTACCCACAGGCGAACAGGTGTTTCTTGTGGACAGCAATCAGGACGGTGCGTTTGAGCGTGTTACCGATGTGAACGGAAATATCCTTGCCGACGGTGACGACCTTGTGGCCACAACGGTAGATGATGCTATCGCTGTTCTGAACGATGGAAACGGCTATGCCGGTGATGTGGCCTCGGCTTCGGAACTTCCCCATGGCGATGCTCCTGTAATGGCTGGCGTCGATGAGGTTATCGTTCCTGATGGTGCTATGCCGGTTGATTATACAGCAGAGACGCCTGTGGCCGGTTATCAGGAGGATTTGCCCGGTGATTATACGTTTGATACCCCTGAAATAATCGAGGCATAGTGGCAGGACAACTTGTGGACATAACATGCCGGAAGTGCGGTGCGAAACGGCGCATCACGCTTCCGGCAAAACCGGGACGCTATTCGGTACCGTGTCCCAACGAGGAATGTCGTGAACCGATGATCTTCGTTGTGCAGCCCAAAGAGATAAAAATGGGGCAGGGCACATCATCGGGAACTCCGGGTGCGGATTCTGCCCGCAATGATGGGTCCAAGGTAGCCACCATGATGGTGAAGCCGGGCAAACGCTGCGGAGAGATTGTTCACCATGAGTTGGTGATCCGTAATCTGATGCGGCGCAACCGCCATTTCCGTTTGCATGAGGGCAGCAATACTGTGGGACGCGCCGACGCCGACAAGCCCTCGGATATCTCCATTGACACTGACCGTACTATGTCACGCCGTTCAGTGGATATATTGATGGATGTTACTCCGGAAGGAGCCGTTTTCAAGCTCAAGGTACTCGGAGCCACTAATCCCGTGCTCCATAACGGACAGCCTCTGAGTGTGGGCGATGAAATATATCTTACCTCAGGCGATACGGTCAAGTTGGGTTCAACGGTGTTCCATTTTTTACCGGTTAAAGAATGATTCTTAAACTTGGTCAGTCATATTCGTTTTCAGGCATAGGGCGCAGGGCAAATCAGGAGGACGCCCGTATGCCCGACTCTGATATGCCTTCCACAGATAGTATTGTATTCGCTGTTTGTGATGGCGTGGGCGGTCAGGATAAAGGCGAGGTTGCTTCTGCGTCTGTAGCCCGTTCCATAGCGGAGTCCACCCGTGATTTAAGGCTTGATACACCGGTCGACATGTCGGTGATAGAAAATATTATGGCCGGATGTTATGAGGAATTGTCACACATAACGGATGACGGTAATCGAGGCATGGCCACCACTCTTGCCCTTGTAATATTCAATAGGGCCGGATGTTATACGGTCCATATCGGTGACAGCCGTATCTATCAGCTTCGGCCTGGGGTTGGGATAGTGTTTCGCTCAAAGGACCATTCGCTTGTGTCCGATCTCGTGGCTGCCGGATTGCTCAGCGCGGAGGAAGCCCGCAATCATCCGCGGAGAAATGTGATAACACGGTGCCTGAGGGTGCCGGATCCGTGTGAGGAACCGTCACAGGCCACTACTTCGTTGTTATCTGACATCAGGCCCTCCGACATATTCCTGCTTTGTAGCGATGGAGTTCTTGAATCCATGGATGAAACCGAGCTTGTCGATCTGCTCACCGACCAGTCTCGTCCTGTGGCCGAGCGTGTTGAGACATTGCGTCAGGCATGTGCCGACAACAGCAACGACAACAATACAGCTATTGTAATTCCGGTGGATTCTGCCGATGGGGCTTCTGCTGATGCAGCTGGTTCTGTCATACGTACCCGCGAGACGAGCTTCTCGCTCCCGCATATTGAGCCTACCCGTACGGTTGTAAAAAAGATTTCCGATATGTTTCGTAAGATCATAAGGAGATAGATATTCATTGATTATATGCCAATAACCCAAACATTATAGATTGTGTCAAGATCAATATTTCTCAAAGCCGCTTTTCTGCTGATCTGTATGATGAGCATTGCCGGATCTGCGTCATGCAAGCAGCGTGAATCCGTTTCAGGCGATTCGGTTCAGCTACTTATGCGTCAGGCCTCGGCAGGCAATTCTGAGGCCTGTTATCAGCTCGGGAATATATACCTTCAGGGCGTGAAGGGGTTGAGTGCCGACTCTTCAGCGCGTGTGGCTGCCAAATATTTTTCTTTGGGGGCCAAAGGGGGTAATGTTGAAAGCTACGCGGCATTGGGCCGGTGCCTCCGGACCGGTACCGGTGTCGAGAAAGATTCTTTGCGGGCATTGCGTATGATTCTTACAGCTATCAAACTCGGCTCGGTCAGGTCATTGGACAGTGCCTCATCCAACGCTGCGCTCGGTTCGTTATTCGATATCTCGGTCATGCGGCAGTGTTATCTTCAGGGCATAGGTGTGAAGGCCGACCGTAAGCGTGCAATGGAATTTATGGAGATGGCGGCAAAAGGGGGCGACATGAAAGCCGCGGAGGAACTTGCCGACTATTATTTTGACAACAAGAATTATCCGGCAGCCATAGATCTATATTGTAGTATTTCCGAACCATCCGATAAAGTCACATTCAGAATCGCACAGAGTGAGGCTACCACTAATCCTGAAGCATTCGATACAATATTGAAATTGGCACGCGAAGGGTATGGTCCGGCTCAGGCCGAGGCCGGAGAACTGTATTATACCGGTCTTACCGGCATAACAAGTATGAAGGAAGCCGCACGTTACAATTGCGAGGCTGCTTCCTCGGGTTTTCACAAGCCGGCATGGCGTTATGCCTCTCAGCTGATCAACGGACGGGGTGTGAAACGGAATTATGACAAAGCTATAGGATTGTTGCGTGATTTTATTTCCGCCGGATATGCCACAGCATTCCGTGATTCAATGTCGAATTCATGGGCCGCACAGCCTTTTGTTCCATATCTTAAAGGTGTGGCGCTTCTTGAGACCGATAATTACAGAGATGCGGCCCCGTTGTTTAAAGAGGCAGCAAAGAAAGGCGTTGATGAGGCTCTCGTGGGTTCAGCTATGATAACATACCGCAACGGAGATATTGACAAGGCTGTGAAAGAATTGCAGCGGCTTAATAAAAAGGGGATTGCCGCTGCGGGAATACAGTTGGCGCGTATATATTCCTCCGGAAAGGGTATAGAGAGAGATTTTGACAAGGCATTGGAATGTCTGAAGCAATACACCGGTGCTGCTAATGCAATTGCTTGTGCCGAGGCAGGAAACATATACTATGCTATGGGCGATTATGATAAAGCCTGTGAGGCTTATGCCGAGGCATTCGCCGCATGCGGAATGGATCAGGATACCAGGCTCCGTTACGCAGAATGTCTCCGCAGTGGGAAAGGATGTACACGCGACGATGAACTCGCCTCACGGGTGTCCTCTATGGCTCCGACAACGCGCCTTATTGATCTGTTCACGATTGTGAGATCACTTGACTGACCTGTAATTTAGTTTAGGGGCATATGAAAAAAGAGAGGGTGTCATCACGACGGCCTCTCTCTCCATTCATCACATTATGCTTAAAAACTAAAATCCGAATGAAAAATATCTACTTGTTATGCTATTGTTTGTTCTTATGTTGTCGGTTTTAATGTGCCGTACTGATCAGTAACGGCTTCCTACCACATCCCAGTCGACGATAGGCCACAGAGCATTAAGCGCATCGCCTCGTCGGTTCTGGTAGTCGAGATAATAGGCGTGCTCCCATACATCGAAAGTAAGTATAGGCGTAAGCCCTTCGGTCATCGGGTTTCCGGCGTTGGATGTGGATGTTATGTATAGTTTGCCGGACTGGTCTCTTGAAAGCCATACCCAGCCGGAGCCGAACCGTTTCACGCCTTCTTCCACAAACAATTTCTTGAAATTGTCGAATGATCCGAAGTCGCGGTCTATGGCCTGGCGTAGTTTGCCTGATGGTTCACCTTGTCCGTCGGGAGAAAATGAGAAGAAATAAAAAATATGGTTCCAAGCCTGCGAAGCGTTGTTGAATAACGCGCCGTCACTTTGCCTTATTATATCCTCTAATTCCATATCGGCATAGATAGTGTTCTCGATCAGCTTGTTGAGATTCTCGATATACGCTTTCTCATGCTTTCCGTAATGGAATTCTATTGTGCGTTCTGAAATGGCAGGTGCCAGAGAAGAAGCGGGATAAGGTAATTCGGGTTGAGTGTAAATCATATTCTATGTAGCTTTAAAGTGTTTATTGGATCATGTTATATCCAATAAACAATCATGGCCTGCGAAGGTTCGTGTTGCCACTGTAATTAACAATAGTTAGTCTATCAGATCGACTAATATCGAATCGGAAGTCAGCCAGCTGTTTTCGGTTATCCTTACTGTGTGGGGTTGTGTGCCGGTGAACTCCATTTTCCCTGCTGTTATGAAGTGTTGTATGCGTTGCCGCAGGCGACCGGCAGCTTCTATTCCGAATCTGTTTACGCATTCCTCCATATCCAGCCCACGGGCTGTGCGTAAGCGTGTTATTACAAAGTCATTGAACAGCTCTTCCTGACTCTCGTCCTCGAAGTCACATGCCGAGAGGGGTGAGGCGATATAGGATGCAATGTCGGATCGGTTGATACGGCGACAGTTTTTCCCGTTGAAAGAGTGGGCGCCGGCGCCAAGACCTATATATGGAGTCATGTCCCAGTATGAGGAATTATGTACTGCTTCATGGCCCGGCAGCGCAAAATTGGATATCTCATAATGGTTGTAGCCGTATCTGTGTGCTGCCTCGCAGAGTATATCATACATTTCCACTGCCATATTTTCATCCTGTGGAGGCAGTTTGCCGGCTATCTGCATGGCATGGAACCGTGTGCCTTTTTCATATGACAGGAGGTAGGCCGACAGATGTTCGGGATGAAGCTCCAGTATGCCATACAGAGACTGCTCCCAGTCCCTGACAGTTTGTCCCGGAAGTCCGTATATCAGGTCGAGGCTGATTTCAGCTATCCCGCCCGCACGTAGTGTATGATATGCTTCTATGGCGTGTGATGCCGAATGTCGGCGTCCCATGAGCCGGAGCATGTCGTCATCAAGCGCTTGGACGCCCATTGACACTCGGTTTATGCCAAGTTGTCGGAATAGATTCGTTTTATTAGAATCGATATCCTCCGGATTGACCTCAATGGTCATTTCCTTAAGGTTACTGTATTCTATATTTCTGCATAACCGTATCAGTTCCTCATCAGGCAGAATTGACGGAGTCCCGCCTCCTATATACACAGTTTCTGTCCTGTCGCCGGTCTCCCCGCTCCGTGACTTTGCTTCCGTTATAATAGCATCGACATAACGCCCCATGAGATTATGGTGGCGGGGCGAGGAATAAAAATCGCAGTAACCGCATTTGGAATGGCAGAACGGGATATGTATGTATATTCCTGACATTATGGTCGTTTATCCGTTATCATCTGTTACACCGCATATCGCCTTGAAGTTACAGTATCTGCAAACATGGCCGTCGGGAGCTTGTGTAGGAGTGAACGGTATTTCAGGATTGAAAAGATCCCGTATCACGGTTGCCATAAGTTCCTTATATTCATCGAAGCATTCCTGATAGTCAGTGATGTCGGCTTTTTCTCTTGCCGGTCCTATTCTCAAAGGTTCAAGTCCCCGGCTATAGACATTCTTTATGGAATAGATCATCGGGGTTATAGGCTTGCCGTAAAGTCCCGGACGGTTGGCCACTAATGCCTGACAATAGAACATCAGCTGTACGAAAGCTTTTGGCCTTTTCTTCTGTATCGGATCAAATGCGTCTTGTAAACTTATGGTGGATAATTCATCCTCTCCCGTCTTATAATCTATTATACGTAAGGTGCCGTTGACCCGGTCTATGCGGTCTATGCTTCCGGTCACATTCACCTTCAGTCCCTCACACAGCTCTACCTGACCGTAAATCTTATGCTCTGTGGCCAGAACTTCAAATGGCGCAATACTAAGCTCTTCTTTCAGAACCGTGCCTACTATACGTTCTATCATCTTGCCCATAAGTTCCGGCTCCCCGGCAAACGCATCGGATCGGCGGGCGTCCTCTTTAAGATACTCTTTGGCAATTATCTCTGTGGTGAGATCCTTTATAGTACTGTCGGTTCTGTCTAACCATCGTTCTATATCTTGTCGGGTTACGGTTACAGGCAATTTCCGCTGTGGTGAGATTGTCATATATAGACGCTCCATTACGGCATGCATTATTGTACCAACCATAGAGGAGGTCATATATCCCTCGTCGGCCTCATCCACATTGAATCCTTCCACAAACCGCAGATAGAACTGGAGCGGACAGTCTATCAGGGTGTTTATTGCACTTGCTGAAAGCGCTTTGACCTTTTCGCCGGAGGGCGACGCAGGCGTAAGATATTCCCGGAGCAACCCCATTACACGTTCATCCTTGGCTACTTCCGCCCTGAGTGGAGAAAATGCCGATGTGGTGTAGGAAAGTGACCGGTGGCTGACTTTTAATTTATCGCCGAACGAATATATCAGCTGTATCAGGTAACGGGACATTTCGCTTGAATGCAGTCCTACCGTGCGCGAATCGTAAAGCAGAACCACCCGCGATGCATGTGAAACCAACCGGTAGAAATAATATGCGAAAATACATTCCTGATGTTCGACAGTTGACATGCGGTAGGCCCGGCGCAGGGAGTCGGGAATGAATGAACGGGTGAAACTCTTGCGTGGGAATATCCTTTCGTTCATCGACGGCATGATCACATTCTCAAAATCCAGAGCTCTGGATTCAAGTACACCCATTATCTGCAAACCGCGCAGCGGATCCCCTTTAAGTGTTATCTGCTCCGAGCCCACGGCCCTTTCTATAAGCCGTAAAGCCGTTATTGCGTCAGGGGTCACCCCATAGTGTTCAGCTACGGAAACAAGTGTGTCCAGCGCATAGCGGTAGGCGTTGATGAATTCTATCTGGATTCTGGCATCACGTTTTGACTTGAGAAGCCCCACACCGTGGCGTAACCATTCTAATAGCCCGGTTATATATGAAGCTGTGGCCTCCAGCCGTTGCCCTGATTCAATCGGTGTGAACAGGCTGCGCATTGCAGGATAGTTGTCACACAGCATATCGGCCTCAACCATAAATCGTCTCTGAGTGCGCATCCTCTGCAATATATTCCGGCAATCCTCGGGAGCTACTGCCTCAGGAAGCGAATTGGAAAGCACGCTCATCAGATCCTCGTAGAAGTAATACCATTTGCCCGACGATTTCCTGGCCCTGACATGCATTGACACTACCGCTTTGAGGAAAGTGGCTACAGGTGTGCGCCGCATGGGATAACCCATCGTTACATTGACCGGTGAGAAATTGGCCGGAACCGAACCCACAAGCGGGAGAAACAGGCTCTCGTCAGGCAACACCACTGCCGTGTTTATTGCGGCTTTCGGATCGGTAAATCTGTCAGCGGCCATTTCATCAAGCACCTTGGCCACTGCTTTGGCCTGACCTATGCGCGACGGCACTCCTACTATCGAAACCTCAGGCACCGTAGGCGGCAAGTCACTGTGTATATCATAACGGGATGGGAACCTTCGGGCATTCCGGGTTACAAACCGCATAGCTTTGTTCGTGACATTTCCCGAGCCGGTGAACGCACTGTCGATAATATCCCAGTAAAAATCGGCTGTTCCCTCGTTGTCTATAAGCCTGAATATTTCAAGTTCCGAAGCGGACAGCACATTGAAGCCGACAAACACAATTCTGTCAAAACCTAACTTCTGGCCTCCGTGTGCATCCAGCTCCTCAACCGCCATGCGGTAGATATGTCCGGGCGACGCCATTGAACGCTCGCGTAATGAACTGTTGTAGGCTTTGTATAAAGGCAGGAGTATTTCCCATAACCTTACAAAGCGTTCCTTGGTCGGTGAATGCTTGTCATTGATATGTTGCCAGAATCGGTCAACACCTTCGGTATAATCCTCTACACCGTCCCAATATCTTCCTATGATCTCAAGCTGGCGGGGTGTCAGGTAATTGCTCCGTATTTCGCGGAAACGGCTTACATTGACAAACAGTTTTTCCGGATCCACCAGATAACGGTCCACATCATCGAAATCTCTTATAAGCATGTCGCCCCAGAATATGAACCGGTCGAATTCAACCACTTCCGCACCGGAAAGTTTGCGGTACTCCGTGTAAAGAGTAAAGAGCAGATCAAACCGCGACGCTTCGGCACACGGCGCCAGCTCACTTACGAGATCCGATATCGTCATGGCAGCCGGAAGCAGTGCCGGAGGTTTCAGCATACCTTGCAGGTAATTGCCGAAAAAAGCCGCGCTGCGTTTGTTGGGAAACACAAAGCACATCCGGCTGAGATGTTCCGCCTCATTCAATACATAAGCGGCTGCCACACGTTTAAGAAACGGATCCCGTGTCATTGTTTCAGAAGCAGAATTATTTTTATGGCCAGATCAAAATTCACAATCTTTCCGTTGGCGTTTCCTGCAATATCTGATGATGCGGCATTCATTACTCCGATAATTTTTTCAACATTGCGCTCATTGATGAAGCGTGCGAAATTTTTGGAAAACGCTGCTTCATCATGCGACAGGTAGTTGAGATCCGGAACATTGAAATTCAACACGAAATTTTCACGTATGAGCCGTTGACAGTAATCATAAAACTTTATCGCCCGTTCACGTCCTAACGCTGCTATGTCCGTGCTCCAGTCGCGCAGGGCACTCACATTGCGCTGATAGGCAAGGCGCATCAGTTTTATGAACAGGTCAAGAAACAGTTTGTCATCATTGTCAGCCATCAGTTTTTTAATAGCCGCAGTCACGCTGCCTTCGGCATTGTGGGCTATGGCAAGTGCATCTTCTGATGGTACTCCGTGGTGTTCGGTGAGCCATTGTGCCACTAATGAATCAGGCATACGCTTCATCTCTATGCGCTGCGTGCGTGAATAGATTGTAGGAAGTATCGACTTATGGTCATTCGACACTAAGATTATGATTGTGTCCTCGTAAGGTTCCTCTATCAGTTTCAGTAGTTTGTTGGCGGCATCAGGGTTAAGTCTTTCCGGAAGCCATAGAATCAGCGACTTGTAATGGACATTGCGTGATGCGTAGCTGAGCCGCTTCATTATGTCCTGGCTCTCGCTCACATAAATGGCCGGTTGTGCATTAGGTTTTATCCGGCCAAGAATCTCAGCCCATCTGTCGAAGTCATTATATGGATCCGATGCAAGAAATTCACTCCACTCCTCATAATAGTCTTCTGACACAGGACCTTTCGTGGAATCGGTCTTTACTACCGGATAAGAGAAACTGAGATCTACAAGATTCATTGACTGCATTTTGCGGCATGTGGCGCATACTCCGCAGCTGTCGCCGTCGGGAGTGTGCTCACGGCAATTTATATACTGCACGAATGCGCGGGCCATGGCAAGTTTCCCTATCCCGGCAGGGCCATGAATAAGCATGGCATGGGGGATCCGATCTGAATCCGCAAGTGCCCGGAGCCGTTCTTTTACATTATCATGCCCCGGAATATCATTGAATCTCATATGTCATGAAATAGAAATTATATACAAAGATACGAATAAGCGAGAGCAAAATCAAGCTCGCTTGAATTTTGCCGAGCGTGAGTATCTAATACGGAGTCAAAGATACGGAAATATCACGTTGTGTCGTTGAACTTTGAATCGAATGCATGCGTTTATAATTTATTAACAACTATATCTTCGGTTATGGCATCTGTCAACGTTTCAACTGATCAGTCCCGTCATAAGTATCTCAAGGAATGGGCAGGGACTGGTTTGCGCTATCTAGTCCCTGTCGCGGTAACGGCAGCACTTGTGGTATGGATATTGCATAAGGTGGATTTCCACGAAGTAGTGAGGATAGTCCGTCAGGGATGCGATTTCGAATGGATATTCATGATGATGGGTGTGCTGATGCTGTCACGTATAGTGAGAGGCATACGCTGGGGTATACAGCTTCGTGCCGCAGGTGTGCCACGAATGCCTGTCACAGCCGAGTGTGTGTCGATTTTCGGTGCGTATGCGCTTGATCTGCTGTTTCCGTGGCTGGGTGAGGCATGGCGCTGTGTTTATGTCACAAAGCGCGAAAATGTAAGGTTATCCACTGTTGTAGGCACCGACATGGGCGACCGCGGATCCGATGCCGTTGCTATCCTGATTATTGCGGCTGTCGCCATGCTGGTGTCCGGGCCGGCGATAGAAAAATTCATGTCGCATTATGCCGTAGGCAAGGATATGGTGGACATTACCGAGAATCCCTGGCTGTGGATCTCGCTATGTGTCCTGGCCGCTATATTCTGGGCCGGGTTTCATTTTTTCCATAATTATAAGTATATCCGGAAAATTGAAGGATCGGTGAGAAACGCATGGAAAGGTTTTGACGTGCTGTTCACCATGAAAGGACGTTGGACCTTCGTATGGCTTACCGTACTGATATGGATATTTTATTTCCTTCAGACTTATCTTTGTCTTTATGCTTTTCCTTTTACCCGGCAGCTGGTCACTGAGCCGGGAATGGCATGGGGACTCGTGCCGGGGCTCACTGTGTTTGTGTTCGGGTCGTTCAGTATAGCGGTACCTTCCAACGGCGGCCTCGGTCCATGGAACCTTGCCGTGATGTTCGCTTTGTCGCTGTATGGTGTTTCCGACGCGGAAAGTGCGGCTTATTCCTTGGTGGTATGGTCATTCCAGACCATAATGATTGTGGCTCTCGGAATTTTTTCAGCCATATATGTCACTTACACCTCAAGAAATAAAGGCAGCTTGAGAAAATCAATCAGCTATCCATCCGGAAAGAGTTGATATGCCGGTTTTTTTTCTCGTCGAAAATATCCGATATGGCAAAGAATATGCCTGACTCCTCCACATCGCCGAATTCATCGTTGATGGCTGTGCCGAACATACGCATAGTCGGTGACAGCCCCATATACGCATTTACAAGCGGCGGGATATTATAACCTAAAAGCCTTACGGAATGGTTCAGTATCCTGTAATCGTCCTTGAATGAGTTCCCGCAGAAAAGTTCGTCCATGGCTTTTTCGTCAATGTCGGTGACCAACGGGTGCTTTGGTCTTACAAGGTAATCCGGATCCGGGAAATATTTGTTCAGAAAATAAAGGATCATGTTGCGGGCTTCCTTGCTGTATTCAGGATACATTGTCACCTTGCCGAATAGATAGCGTATCTCCGGATAAACCACTGTGAGCGCTCCAAGACCGTCCCAGAGGTTGTCAAGCACATATATGGCCTTCACTCCGGCTTTTGTGCTCTGATACTCCAGTCTCACGAACGAGCGTCCGAGTTCGATAGTGTAGGGCAGATATTCATTCAGAAACCTGTCGGAAAAATCAAACATATGGGCTGTGGCTATCCGGGGAGTGCCGTCAGGCATTATCTTTATATTGTTGCCTGTGATGAAACGGTAACCGCCGAGTATCTGTTCTGTTTCGGGATCCCATACTATCAGTTGCCGGCATGCCGGATCCATAGTGTCGAACTGGTCGATATCGCATTCTTTGCCGGTGCCCCCTCCGGCCGAGCGAAACGCTATTTCGCGTAAACGACCTATTTCCCGCATCACATTAGGAGCCTTATGGGCGTCAGTCACATACAGGTCAGTGCCCCCTTTGCATGAATGTCGCAGAAATGAATCCGGTGTCAGTTCGGCTTTTATCAGGTTTATGTCTACCGGTGGAATAATGGATAACGGTGATGGCATCTTGAATTTATCTGCTCAGGTTATAAACAATTTTTCTAATAGCAAGTGATTCAGCACGGGCACATGCGCCCCCGCGGAGTTTTGACGAGAATACACGCGGTCCTACATGAATGCCGAACTCTTTGCCGCGGCTCCACATCACTTCACGTGGCAACAGAAGCATGTCGAAATTGAACTTCACATGCAGCTTTTTGCGCATCCGGGCGAAATTGTAGAATTTGTCGGAATTGCGGCCGTCGAAATATAGCGGTATGATGTCACGGTTCGATTTTATGGCCCGGTTTACGAATGTGGTTTTCCAGTCAAGGTCGGCAATGGATCCGTCAGGCTGTTTACGCGACACCAGGCCCGCGGGAAATATTATCACAGGGCGGTCGCTTTCGAAAGCCGCATCGAATGAATCCGCCGCCATGCGTCCCTGACGTCCATGCTTGTTGATGGGAAGGAACACGCTGCGCAGCGGTTCGATGTTCATCAGCAGGTCATTTACCACGAAGTAAGGTTCCTTGCCATGCAGGGCGGCCACCATACATATCAGGGATATACCGTCCAGCCCTCCAAGCGGATGGTTTGAGACATAGATCACACGGGAGTCCCCGGGTGCCGGAAGCCTTTCTGAACCATATGTCTTGTAGCTCACATCAAGGTAGTCGAGACAGCAGCGGCAGAATTCCGAACCTGTTTTCCCTTTGCTGTAACGTAATATGGAATTGAGCTCATCCTGACATATCAGGGCTTCGAGCTTTTTTACAAGAATATGGGGCAGAAAACGGTAGAGGCCCGGCATACGTTTGTGTATCACCGAGTCAACGTTGATTTCAAGTACGGAAGCTGAATCCATATTAATGGACTGGTTGTGGTTCTGCCTTATTTCGTTATCTTGTAATTCTCAAATTTTTTTGCAAAATTACCTATTGTAACCGACACTCGCAATCTTATGCACAACAAATAACGGTTCGTGCAGTCCCGGTTTACGATAACGGACGCGGCAGTTTCAAATTATCAGGCTGTATTATTTTTTATTAAATTTGCAGCCGGATCAGTTTTATTTACTTATGATTGGAAGTTCCCGTTTCCGTATCGTTTTTGCGGCCTCACAGATAACCGCCCTGATGGCGGTATTTCTGATGCTTTGGCTTATGCCTGGAGCGCCTGTGCCCGATAGTTTGATCGGATTTTCGGTTGTTTGGGCGGTGACAAGCTGTTTTTATCGATTGAATCCTTATCGCAGCCGTGGAGGATGGTGGATTCTGCTTGCGGTGGCTGTGTTTCTTTCGCTCGGCATTATTGCCAACATACATGTTTTCACATTACCTCCGGGAGCTGATTCTTCACATCCGGTGTTCGTCAACAATGATGCTACATTGATATGGCAACGTGCCGTCATGCTCAACGGCTTCAGCTACGATCCCGATATTGCCTCGCCCGACGGGCCGTTCGGATTCGCTCTGTTTGTCGCTCCTGTGTTGCAGGTGTTCGGATGCGATATAATCTATCCTCTTCTTATAAATATGCTTTGTGTGCTTATGGCAGTGGTGATGGCCGGAATGCTTTATGTACGCACGGTCCGCAGCAGTTCCGGTTCTACTGCCGCAATGCTGTTTCTGTCAGTTATAGCTTATTTTGTTTGTGCCGGTGCCATATTGTTGAAGGACGCCCCCCTGTCGGTTTCCATATCCGCGCTTATGCTCGGACTTACATTCGTAATACGCCCGTCAACGGTTACTCGGTTGAATATAGCGGCTTACAGCGGGATAATAATATCCCTGATTGTTATGGCTCTTTGCCGGGCACCTATGCTGCTTTTGGCTGCTACAGGAGTTGTGGCGGTGCTTTGGGGCCGGAATAAGTTGGGGGGATATCTTCCTGTCGCAATCATATTGGTCGTGGCGGGATTGCTTTACATCAGTGTAATGTTGCTGGATTATCCTGTCGACACATCTGTAAAGGCAGTGGCGCATTTCTCCGATGATGTACGTTCCACTATATTTGATGCTATAGAGGATACTCAGAAAGCTTATGACCCTATCCGGTCATTGGTGGGCTCCTCTATCTTAACCCGTATGGCTTTTCTTCCCTTATCCTGTGTCCTTCAGTTTCTGATCCCGTTGCCATGGAACTTTATGGCCCATGCTGCAATGGGCTATACATTGATATATGCGCATATAGGCTTTGGATGGTATGTGACAGGTGGAATTGCGGCATTCGGTTATATATATGGCATGAGGAGTATGCCCGCTATGCTCCGGCGCATGGCAGTATGGGCGCTTGCCATGTATGTGCTTATAGCTTTCATGTATGATGGCACCATATCGCGTTATTGCCTGCCTTTCATGCCGATATGGGCTGTTCTGGCCGCATGGGCGCTCAGGCTCGGGAAAGAGAAGCCACGAAAGTTCAGAGCCTGGATCGTGGCATACGCGTTTGTAATGTCCGTTATTCTTCTTGCCGCATATTTTTACACTCACGCTGATTGAGAATGCCGGATAAAATTCATACCTTTGCAGCGTCAAAATTATAATCTTACTCCATATGGTAAATAATAAGGAAGCTATCGTTTTCACAAAGATGCATGGTGCCGGCAATGACTATATATTTATTGATTGTCTTGCCGGAAGTCCGCATGATCCTGAAAATCTTGCCATAGAGATGAGCGACCGGCATTTCGGAGTAGGAGGTGACGGCATAGTGCTTATTCTGCCGTCGGACAAGGCTGATTTCCGGATGAGGATGTTCAATGCCGACGGATCTGAAGGAAAAATGTGTGGTAACGCTACCCGTTGTATCGGAAAATATGTCTACGAAAAAGGGCTTACTGACAAAACAACCGTAACGCTTGAAACTCTCGGAGGCATAAAGGTGATAGAACTGCATATCGGTGCCGACAATAAAGTCAGTGCGGCAACAGTAGATATGGGTGTGCCGCAGACTGATGCCGCTGAAGTTCCGGTACTGTCCGAAAATGAAAAAGTGATAGACCATCCGGTGGATACTTCTTTCGGCCGGTTTCGCATTTCGGCTGTGTCGATGGGTAATCCGCATGGCGTGATATTTGTGGAGGATCTTGACAAAGTGGATGTGCATGGTGCCGGACGTGAGCTGGAGTGTCATGCCATGTTCCCGGATCGTGCCAATATTGAATTTGCCCAGATACTCAATTCCGGAGAAATCCGCATGAGGGTATGGGAACGTGGGAGCGGTGAGACCATGGCGTGCGGCACCGGAGCCTCCGCTACAGCTGTAGCCGCGGTTCTCAACGGCCTGGCAGATAAAAGGACACGTATCCATCTGCTTGGTGGCGCGCTTGACATAGAATGGGCTGACAACGGACATGTGTTCATGACAGGTCCGGCTGAAACAGCATTCGAAGGAGTTTACATGCGTAAAAGCTGAACTAATAAAATTACCATCTGTAATGATAAAGATCAACGACAATTATATAAAACTTCCTGCGGCCTATCTGTTTTCACAGGTGGCTGCAAAGCTTCGTGAATATTCAGAGTCTCATCCTGATGCCGATGTGATCAAGATGGGAATCGGCGACGTGACCCGTCCTATCTGTCCGGCTGCTATAGAGGCCATGCACAGGGCTGTTGAAGAGCAGGCACATGCCGAAACTTTTCATGGATATGGCCCGGAACAAGGATATGCGTTTCTGCGCGATAAAATAGCTGAGCACGATTACAGGAGCCGAGGAATAGACATCTCTGCCGATGAGATATTCATAAGCGACGGAGCCAAGAGCGACACTGGAAATATAGGCGATATACTTTCCACTGATAACAAAGTGGCGGTTACGGATCCGGTCTATCCGGTGTATGTTGACACCAATGTTATGGCTGGACGTGCCGGAAACCTTGGCGCCGATGGCCGTTGGTCGGATATCGAATATCTGTCGTGTACAGCCGATAACGGATTTGTCCCTGCGTTGCCTGCTGATGTTCCGGATATGATCTATCTTTGCTATCCGAACAATCCCACAGGCACAACGCTTGACCGCATCCAGCTCAAGCAGTGGGTTGATTATGCCATCGCCCACAAATGCCTGATCCTGTTTGATTCGGCCTATGAGGCATATATAACGGAGGATGATGTTCCACACAGCATTTATGAGATAGAGGGTGCCAAAAAGGTTGCCATAGAATTCCGCAGCTTCTCCAAAACAGCCGGATTCACCGGTTTGCGATGCGGCTATACTGTGGTGCCACGTGACCTTAAAGGGGTTGACTCCGAGGGTAGGGAAGTGTCGTTGCGCGATCTTTGGAACCGCAGGCAGACTACTAAATTCAACGGAGCATCATTTGTGATCCAGCGCGCTGCCGAGGCGATATATTCTGCTGAAGGCAGGCGTCAGGTAACCGATACAGTAGCTTACTATATGCGTAATGCCCGTATTCTTCTTGAAGGAGTGCGTCAGGCAGGTCTTGAAGCAGTGGGCGGGGTGAATGCGCCGTATATATGGATAAAGACCCCACGCGGCATGTCGTCATGGGAGTTTTTCGATTATCTGCTTGACACCTGCCATGTGGCGGGTACCCCCGGTGTCGGGTTCGGCCCGTCGGGCGAGGGCTATTTCAGGCTTACGGCGTTCAGCACCTATGAGAACACCCTTGAGGCCGTGAAACGCATCAAAACTTTAAGATTCTGAAACAATGGACTTGGAGCGTGGCAACACGCTCCTTTTTAGTTATACATTCATTATTTAATTCAACCAAAAGTATGTCACAGTTGAGATTCAATGTAGTTCAGGAGGCGTTTAACCGCAAGGCGGTACCGGTGGAAATCCCGTCGGATAAACCTGAAACCTATTATGGCAAACAGGTTTTCAACCGTCAGAAAATGTTCGAATATCTTCCGGGCAAAACCTATGAGGTTCTCGTGAACGCAATCGACAACAAACAGCCTCTTCCCCGTGAAGTAGCCGACAGTGTAGCGGAAGGCATGATGAAATGGGCCATTGACAATGGCGCGCGCCATTACACCCACTGGTTCCAGCCGCTTACAGAGACTACTGCCGAGAAACACGACAGTTTCATCGAGCACAACGGCAAAGGCGGTGTGATAAGTGAATTCAACGGAAAGCTGCTTGTGCAGCAGGAACCCGACGCGTCAAGTTTCCCCAACGGCGGCATACGCAACACATTCGAGGCCCGCGGATATTCGGCATGGGATATCTCTTCGCCCGCTTTTATCCTTGACAATACCCTCTGCATCCCCACTATTTTTATATCATATACCGGTGAGTCGCTTGATTATAAGACTCCATTGCTGCGTGCACTCAATACAGTAGACCATGCCGCGGCAGCTGTGGCCCGTTATTTTGATCCCGAGGTAAAGCATGTCATTTCATATCTTGGATGGGAGCAGGAGTATTTTCTTGTGGATGAAGCGCTTTATGCCGCACGTCCTGACCTTGCCCTGACAGGCCGCACCCTCATGGGGCATGAATCAGCCAAGAACCAGCAGCTTGAGGATCATTATTTCGGCTCCATACCTTCAAGGGTGGAAGCGTTCATGCTTGATCTTGAATATGAATGCCATAAGCTTGGCATTCCGGCCAAGACCCGTCACAACGAGGTGGCCCCGAATCAGTTTGAGCTTGCTCCCATATATGAGGAAACCAATCTGGCAAGCGACCACAATCTGCTTCTCATGTCGGTGATGAATGAGGTGGCACGACGTCACAATTTCCGTGTGCTTCTGCATGAGAAACCGTTTGCCGGCGTGAACGGTTCAGGCAAGCACAACAACTGGAGCCTCGGCACCGATACCGGCACACTGCTTTTCGCTCCGGCCAAGACACCTATGGGCAACCTGCAGTTCATCACATTCATAGCCAACGTAATGGCGGCAGTGCACCGTCACAATGCCCTATTAAAGGCTTCCATAATGTCGGCTACCAACGGTCACCGTCTCGGTGCCAATGAGGCTCCACCCGCCATCATATCCATCTTTACCGGTTCGAGCCTGGCAAATATACTTGAAAAGATAGAAAGCAGCACCGGTGATGAGCTTCTTGACCTTAAAGGCAAGGAGGAACTGAGCCTGAACCTGTCGCAGATACCTCAGCTCACCATTGACAACACCGACCGCAACCGTACGTCGCCATTCGCATTTACCGGCAACCGCTTTGAGTTCCGCGCCGTAGGTTCGTCAGCCAACTGTGCCGCTGCCATGCTTGCCCTGAATGCGGCAGTGGCCGAACAGCTCATGGAATTTAAGGTGAAAGTGGATGCTCGTCTTGCCAAAGGCGAGACCTTGGTACACGCCATATTGGAGGAGGTGCGCGCGCTTATCAGAACCTCGAAGCCTATCCACTTCGACGGCAACGGCTACAGCGATGAATGGCGGCAGGAAGCTGAACGTCGCGGCCTTGACTGCGAGACGAGCGTTCCGTTGATTTTTGACGCTTATCTGAAAGAATCATCTGTGGAGATGTTCAGGAAAACGGGCGTATTCACCCGTCTTGAGCTTGAAGCACGTAATGAGGTTAAATGGGAAACCTACACCAAGAAGATCCAGATTGAGGCCCGTGTGCTCGGTGACCTTGCCGTGAACCATATTCTGCCTGTAGCCACACGCTATCAGTCTATACTTCTTGACAATGTATATAAGATGCGTGACATTTTCGGAACTGAAAAGGGACGTGAACTGTCGGAACATGAATTGGTTACAGTAGAGAAGATCGCGCGTCACATGAGCGATATCCGCGCCAAGGTAACAGCTATGGTAAATGCCCGCAAGGACGCCAACCGCATAGACAGCGAACGGGAAAAGGCTATTGCCTACCATGACAATGTGGCTCCTCTTATGGATGAGATACGTTACCATATCGACAAACTCGAACTTCTGGTGGATAACGAGATGTGGCCTCTTCCCAAATACAGGGAACTTCTCTTTATCCGGTAATCCTGTTTTTGAATCTTTTTATGGAACCATTGAAACATGAGTGCGGTGTGGCGATGATACGCCTGCTGAAGCCGCTTCAGTTCTATAAAGAGAAATATGGCACTTACACCTATGCCCTTAATAAGCTTTACCTGCTTATGGAGAAACAGCATAACCGCGGGCAGGAAGGCGCTGGCGCAGGTGTGGTGAAGATGAATGCAAATCCGGGCTGTGAGTACGTTTTTCGTGAACGTGCTCTCGGCCCGGGTGCCATTCAGGACATATTTTCTCAGATCTACGGATCGGTAACCGACTCGGAGGATTCACCTTTCGTGGGGGAAATAAATATGGGGCACCTCCGTTACAGCACTACCGGGCGGAGTGGACTCTCGTATGTACATCCGTTCCTGCGGCGTAACAACTGGCGTTCGCGCAATCTGCTGCTGTGTGGCAACTTCAATATGACCAATGTGGAGGAAATCTTTTCACGGGTCGTGGCCAACGGACAGCATCCGCGTATCTACAGCGACACTGTGCTGCTGCTCGAACAGCTCGGATATGCTCTTGACCGCGAGAATAACCGCCTGTATAAAAAGTACCGTGACGAGATTGAAAACCCCGCACTCACAGAGAGGATAGAAAGTGAGCTGGACATGGCCAATGTCCTTGACATGGCTGCCGACACCTGGGATGGCGGATTCGTGATATGCGGAGCCACAGGCTCAGGCGATATGTTCGCGTTGCGCGACCGTAACGGCATCCGTCCGGCATTCTATTATGCTGACGATGAAGTCGTGGTGCTTGCCTCCGAAAGGCCTGTGATACAGACCGTGTTCGATGTGCCGCGTTCATCGGTAAAAGAACTTGTACCGGGCGAAGCCCTTATTGTAACAAAAGGCGGCGATATATCACGCAAGAGGATACTTCCCGAAGGTGACAACAGGCGCTGTTCATTTGAGCGGATATATTTTTCACGCGGCAGTGATGCTGACATTTACCGTGAGCGGAAATTGTTGGGGCGTAATCTTGTGCCTCAGATAATACAGCAGATTGATAATGATCTTGACTGCAGTGTGTTTTCATTCATTCCCAACACTGCCGAAGTGGCTTTTATCGGTATGGTGGAGGGACTTGAAAAGCATCTTGACCGTCAGAAGAACGACGACATACTGAAAGCCTCGCAGCTCGGGGAGCTTACTGCCGGAAAGCTTGAAAGCATAATGTCGCGGAAGCTGAGAGTGGAGAAGATAGCTATAAAGGATATAAAACTGCGCACATTCATAGCCGAGGGTGCCACACGCAATGATCTGGCCGCACATGTGTATGATGTCACCTACGGTTGTATACGTAATGGTGTGGATAATCTTGTGGTGATAGATGACAGTATAGTGCGGGGTACCACTCTGCGGCAGTCTATTATAAAAATTCTTGACCGGTTGCATCCGGCCAGGATTGTTGTAGTGTCTTCCTCGCCGCAGGTTCGTTATCCTGACTGTTACGGTATCGACATGTCGCGTATGAGCGAGTTCATAGCTTTCAAGGCTGCTGTGGCGCTGCTGCATGAGCGTGGAATGTCGCATGTGCTTGACGAGGTGTATGCCGCATGTAAGGCCGATATGGATTCGTCAGCTGCTGTACCGGTAAACCATGTCAAGGCTGTCTATGCACCATTTACAGATGTCGAGATATCCGACAAGATAGCTGAAATGTTGACTCCCGAGGGGACAAAAGCTTCGGTAAGTATAGTATATCAGACCCTTGACGGGTTGCATGATGCGCTTCCTGAGACTCCGGGCGACTGGTATTTCTCCGGGAATTATCCCACGGCCGGTGGAATACGCGCAGTCAACCAGGCTTTCATAAACTTCTACGAAGGAAATGTGGATAAACGCTGAGCATGGATCCGGTGAGCCGTGACATATTCCGTTTTCGTCAGTTTGCCGTAAGCAACAGGCAGTCGGCCATGAAGATAACCACTGACAGCATATTGCTCGGTGCATGGGCCGAAGTGGCAGGCGCAAGGCGTATACTCGATGCGGGCACCGGCACCGGTGTGCTTGCACTGATGATGGCCCAGCGTGCGGAGAATGCTTTGATCACAGCAATCGAGATTGACCCTGTGGCCGCCAATGAGGCTAAAGCGAATTTTGAGACTTCCCCATGGGCGGAGAGGATTCAGTCTGTGGCCGGCGATTTTCTGGAAATGGAGTGTGGCGGCGGTGGCGGGTTTGATCTGATAATATCGAACCCTCCTTTTTTCGGAACAGGTGAGAAAGCACCCGATGCACGCCGCGCTATGGCCCGTCACGGTTCGGGATTCAATCTGCAAAGTCTCATATCGCACAGTGCCGGTTTGTTGCGCCCGGGAGGTCGGCTGGCATTTGTCGCACCCTCGTTGCGCGACGAGGAAGTCGAATTCCATGCAGTGCTTCATGGCCTCAGCGTGAGGCGGCACACCTCCGTGGTCACACGTCGGAAAAGCAATTTGCCCGAACGGTCGCTATGGATGCTTGTGAAAGGTACTGATGGAGGATATTCTCATGATGTCCTGTATATTCGTAATCCTCACGACGGCGGGTATTCCGAAGCATATCGTGAGCTTGTAAAAGATTTTTATTTATGGATGAACTGAAAATCAGAGCGGGACTCTGGCTTCCCGTATTCCTTTGCGCTGGCCGGCATACGAGAATATCTTGGATCCTGACAGCATCAGTATGTAATT